>VTLG01015608.1_pt1 | contig 24332 bp, 14 predicted proteins | sample 4694571 | NCBI WGS metagenome assembly VTLG01 (sample SAMN12604809, study PRJNA352737) | marine metagenome | biome: ENVO:00000447; feature: ENVO:00000209|ENVO:00000569|ENVO:01000036; material: ENVO:00002151; isolation source: viral sequences binned using virsorter ...
GCTTTTCTTCGCTTATGGCATCCAGGTGTGGTGTGGGACTTCTGTTGTGTGATCTGGGGCTCATTGGCACATTATGGTCGCTGTTTGTTTCGCTGCCGTCAAAGGAATATTTTTGTTTGATGGGTGTCAGTTGGTCCTTCTTGAACTTGACACGAAGGAGGTTGCTGCTCTCCACTAGTTTCGAGTATGTGCTGTACTGTCGGTTCAGGTAGTCGACGGCGTTCATCATACGCTGCTCTGGAGGCAGGCTTGTGGTGCGGTGCACGTCAATCGCCAGCGTGTAGAACTCTTTGCTCATCTTGAGCTCTACCTGCATGCAATCTGTAAGGTTCAGGTACAGCTTGATGCTGGTTATTATGCTAACCAACAGCCCCACGAAGCATGTTATGGCGGAGATCATCTCCTGGCTCAGGTACGGCTGCATGCCGACGGAAAAACTGGCACTGATGCTCGAGAGCACCAGCGTCGGAAGGTCAAAGTACTTGCTGTAGCTCTTAAAATGGTAGAAGCGCCTCCTGTGGTATTCCGACAGGTTCACTGCGTTCAGGCGCACGCTCTCGAGCAGCTCCATGATTTCTTCTGTCCATGTTAGCACGTTGTTGTCGATGTAACCCTCTTCTTCCCCTGGTAGGGTTACTTCGTCCTTCTCGCTTAGGGCTGGGCTTAGGTCTGTTTCATGGCGTGTCATGGCATTCCAGTAGTAATCATCATGGAGGTTTCATATCTTTCTCGTTTACTGGGCGGTCGGCGACACAACCTACCTCTTCGTGGTTTTCTGTTCCTGTGGCGGTAGCTTTGCTTTCCCATGGCACCAAGGGGGTCCGTGTTGTGTTCTAGCGACCTCCGGCGCGGCGTTGCCTACTTTGGCTCAAGAGAAAAACTCTACAACTCAGTGGACGATACGGAGATCGCAGGCCTGCCAGTGAACTGGAGGCGTCTTCTTTGCACGAGCTACCCGTCTTTTGTGGTGGGGCCCATGGGCTGCATCTACAGGGACATCGACCACGCCCTCGCTGCCTTTCGTGTGCACTACAGCACCAGCAACCCTTGCCTGTCGTTTCTGTGGCGCCACGAGAACACAAAGTTCCAGTCAAACTACGTGTGCAAGGAGTGGTCCACGAACAACTCCCTCTCCATGCTCATGGCCAGTCCCGACGACCGGGTGTGGTTCGTGGTGCGTGACCGCTGCATGTTCGACCTTGTCTTCCAGCGCATTGCTCGGGATGACCAGTACCGCCATGTACTCAAGACCCTCGTCGAGCAGCGCATCTTGCCTGTCTACCATGTTAGGACGGCGTACTCTCAAACGTACTGGGGTGGCATCATCAACAAGGCCAAGCTAAACCTCACGACCAGCACCGCGGACGAAAACCGCGCTGCTTCCTTGTCCATGCTGGCGGACGTGAGTGTCCAGGCCCTAAACCTGGACCCTTCCAACCTCATTCTGGGCAGGAACCGGTTGGGGCTCATCATGAAGCACGCCATGCAGACCTACACCCAGATCTACGATGTGGGCATGCTCCTTCGCGCCGACGTATTCAACCTCCCTGGTAAGCGCCGCAAGCAGAAAGACGCGGCGTCGGAAAACGAGGAAGGCCAGGACGATTCTAGCGTGGACGGCGACGACATGCACGCGAAGCTCCCTGCCTTTGAGCTGACGCCTCTTGCGCTAGCTCCTCCGACCGAGTCGTCGGAAGCGCCTACTGTCCCGTGCAAGCGTACCAGGAAGCCGAGGGACCCCGAAAAGCCAAAAAGAAAGAGGCGAAAGAGCACCGTGCAATTTGACACGGGCGGGCTGGCGCTACAAGACTGTGCGGGTGGTGTTTCCCTTGATGCGGCACAGGGCCCTGGGACAGAATTGGATGTGGATCGTATTATTGACGACTTAATCACGCCACCAACCAGTCAAGAGCATCTAGAAATTCTCGCGCGCTGTTGCATAGAGAGATCGATGTCGTAAACTGTTCGTGTAAAAGGGTGTGGTACTGGATTGGTATGGTGCACAACAAAAGTTTCACCCTCTCGAGGCACACGTTCCGGTACCTGCGTATTCTTCCGTTGTTTTCTGGGATATTATTACTTATGTAGTCCCCGTGTGTTCTTATGTTTTCGCGGCCCACATACCGGTTGTCTTGGGAGTTTTGGGTAAAGGTGCGGTATGGCAAGTACACGAGCTCGGAATTTACAATGTCCCCCAGCAGGGCAGGGTGGAGAGTGGACCTGGACCATTCTGCCTGCAGTGCTTCTCTGTACTCTAAATACCTGCTTATGTCGTAATTCAGATTCTGACCTAGATCCTGTATCTCTTTTTCGCTTAAAACATTGGGATCCTCATTGTTGTCCATGAGAATTAACCCTTGTAGGGCTCAGCTAGGTCAAATCTTGTTGGGCGAAGGGGTCGGTGGTTTGGGTGGACGTCGTGTGTTGTGTGCTGAATCGCTTCTAAATCGCCCAAGGTGGGGACTTCGTCTGTTTTTTTTGTTTGGGGTCTGGTAAAGCGTGGCCGTGCATAACTATGTCTAATGAAGGCTTTTCTCTCTTTACTACTTCGTTTGTTGTTCGCCCTTCCACAGCAATCGTGCCGCCTCCATCCGTCACCAGCTTCAGAGCCTTCCGAGCCATGGCACAGCCCTTTCACGACCCCATCACCGACGGGCCCTGCTGGGACGACAAGTGGTACCACCACGCGGCGCTTTGTCGCATGTACCATGACACGGGTAGACCGGTACCCACTCACATCCTCGAGTGGGCCAAGAGCAAGGTCGACTTCCTTGACGCGCTCCGTGCAGTGGAACCCGCTAAATACGCCAAGGTCCCGCTCTTCAAACTCATTTCGGCTTACTCCATCTACTACGGGGTCCACGGCCAGCTTGAGACCTACCACCTAGCCACCGGAAAGGTCACCCACGACAACATCGTAGACACCTGCCGCCGCATGTCCACCATCGTCTCCATGCGCCACTTTCTCAACCAGGACTGGGAGTGCCTCATCTCCGACACCGCGACCTACGTGACCAATCCAATGTCCCTTGGATGCACGGACCACAAGTGCACCTTCGCCCTCTCTCCCTCGTTCGAGCCCGGCTTCTCCGACGGAGTTGGCTCCTGCCGTTCAGACATCAAGCCCAAGCCTACCCTCCACCGGCTTGTCATGCAGACTGCCATTGAGGCCACGGACTTTGACGAGGAGCACAGCCTCCTGGACAAAGCCATACGTGACTACCTCCAAGAGTGGCCAGAGCTAAACGATGAAATACAACCACCCTCGTCCGCGCCAACAGCCCCCCCTCCTCCTCCCGCGCCCCTAAACGAGTCTTAAGTCGTAATAAGTGTGATGTCCATACTAGGATTAAAATTAAAAAAAAATTTTTAGACGCGCGCGCGCTTGCGGGGTGCGGTTTGGCTCTCTGCGGCGGCTTCGTCTTCGGCAAGGTCTTCCTCGGTCTGAATGTGGTCCCCCTCTTCGGCGTCGAGCACCATGGGCGATTGCTCCTCCGTGGTGTACACGGCGCCAAACAGATCAGCCCCCGTGTCCTCCGATGCGGCGGGGCCAGCGCTTGGGTCCACGGGCCGAAGGTTGCCCTCGGTCACCGTGAAAAACAGGCCCCACTTGGGCCCCTTGTCCCACCCAATGTACACGCCCACGGCGCAGGAAATGATGGCCGTGAACTGGCGCGAGGAACCGTTCACCTTGCTGATGGGCCGGCGGGTCATGCTGAACCCACCAAGTTTCGCGTCCTTCTCCAGGTGCGACACGAGGTAGAACTTGCTGGCAGGGGTCAGTTTGGTCGCCGCGCGGCACTTGAGAAGGGCCTCCTTCTTGCCCGTCAACCGGTTCGTCTTGACCATGGTAGACTTGCGGCCCATGAACTCCTCGAGCTTCATGTCGTCGCTCACTCGACCATTCCAGTACGCCTCACGGCCGTCGAACAAGCGCTTGCCGATCTCCTTGTGAATCCCTTCCAGGTCTTCCTCGATCTTCTTGTCCTTTTCCAGGTCCGCAAAGACGATGCGTCGACTGCCCATGCTGTCGTTGGCGTCCACGTAGGACACCAGGCTGGTGCGCACCCAGTCGTCGTCCTCTAGGCTCTTGCCGAACTGCACCACGAGGCGCTTGCCGTCCTTGTTCTTGGCCTTGAACACCGTGGTCGTGTTGTCCCGCGTCTTGTTGCCGTCCGCGAGCGCGATGCCCTTCTCCCGCAAGAGCTTCTTGTAGTTGCTGGTGCCCAGCAGGATGTTTGAGGTCGCCTGGGGAGAGGTGGAAGCCATGGGGACGCAAAAAGAACCGGTTCGGATGTGGACGGGAATGGCTAGGAAACTCTGTTGTGCTCTACCCAGGGCCATTTGTTTGGGCGGTTTATCGCCAAAGGGTGTCAAACAAAATAAGATTATATAGGAACGAACTACGGCAAATAGGACTCTATTTAGAGTTGCCCTAGTTAAAGTACCCCTGGTCTTATTTATTGTTTTTTTGCTTCGAATCGCGTCTTTTTGTTCAACCCTACCAGGGTAGGTAAAAATGAGTGGCTGAGGCACAACCGGTCCTCCGAGCGTCTCCATGGCTTCCGACCTGCCCAACTACACCCGGCTGAGGGTGCGCCCGGAGGACCGCAACACCCTTGGCTCTGCCGCCAGGCAAAGGGGGCCAAACCGGAATGACTCGCTCTCGGGGCAACACCTGAACCATGCCGAGAACAGGAATGTGGCCTTTAACTTCATTGAGGGCTACTTTGGCCGGCTCGGCATACAGATCCAGCGAAGAACGGGGTCAAGTTTCATACCCAGCTTCCTCAACCAGAGCGTGCGCCTCCCAGACACGTACTCTGGGCTCCTGCAAACCATGGACGACCTCATGGAACTCTACCAAGGGTATCTTCTCATGACCCAGGCCCCAGATGCCGAGCTGGCCCCGGAGCCAGAAGACGCCGCAGACCTGGACACTTTCGGGGTAGACATGGAGGAGCAGGAAGTCTTCACCTTCAATGTCACCGTCACCTCGTACAACCAGCAGGGCATGACTGTCACGAACATCTATGTCCTGGATGGGTCCCCGGAGGATTTTCAGGTCCTTAGTGATGCCACTCTGCCGCCAGCGGTCAGGATTGCTCGCTACTACCTTGTTGCCGACACCAACGCCGATGAGAGGTACGAGCAAGGCTTCGTGGACATTGACGCCATCGTCGAGGCCACGGAACAGGACGGGTCTGGCCTCCCCCGCGAACCCCCTCAGCCGGCTCCTCTTCCTGACTCCCAGGCCGGGCGGTTCAGTGACCCCATGAGGCGTTTGTCCTGGGACAGCTCGGCCGTGCTCGTGGACCATCCTGGCATACGCTACGACCCGACCTTGCTCCTTGCTCGCTCCACGGGCCAGCCCATCGACCGCACCTTCACCCCGAAGGATCCGTACCTCCGCCACAACTACATCCCCAACCTCTGCTGGTTCAATGCCATCATTGACCTCGTCAACACGCGCATGAAGAGACCCTGGATGACCTACGACAAGCTCTGGATCAACTACCTCCAGCGCCCGGGGTGCTTTTCGCCCGAGGAGGCTTCCCATGGCATGTGCATCGAGGACGTGATCCCCGTTTTTGACCACCTAGACCGACAAGTCACGGTGTTTGACGGCATGGGCACCGTCGTCTACTCCCGCACCAGGACCACCCGCAAGTACAACCACATAGTGCCCCACCACTGGGTCTTCTTCATGACCGAGGAGCACATCTACCATGTCAACCCGAATGCCCCGCACGACGACCTCACCGAGGTTCGGCGCCGTCTTCGGTACGCGCCCACTCACGGCGCATACGAGGAGCTTCTCGAGGACTACCCCTACGAAACGCTCTCTCCGTTCTTCCCTTCCAAGGAGCGATCGCCACCGCGGATCCTCCAACCCCACACCAAGAAGACCAAGGAGCAGTGCGTCTTGTTCTTGCAAAAGGACCCCAGTGTAGACGCTGATGACTGCGCCACCATGGAGGAAATTCTCTTTGCGCCAGACCGCTTCCAGGACTGCGACATCACGGTGCTGGTACAGGCCGACATGCTCACCCACGTTCTGAAGCCCCTCGTGCACAAGTACGGTTACCGCCCCTCCATCTACGGCACCGGTCCATCCAACGTGAACCGCATCATCATCCAGTCCGTGGTAGGCAGGGGAGTGGTCTCCTTCATCAACCCCGTGGGCAAGGGCAAGTGCAATTCGCTGGACCTCCCCGTGCTCCCGGCTCTCTCCGGTCCTGGAGCGGGGCAGGAGGAAATCTTTATCGACAAGGCCCTCTACCTGGAGTTCGTCAAGGCGGACCACGCCTTCTACCAAAATCTCGTAGCTCGAGAGAACCTGTCCACCATGCACGAGACCACGCACCAAGTTTGCCGGTCCTTCATGCGCGGGGGGCTCCACGGGTGGTTCGTCCCTCCCGTCGTTCCTGGCATGCCCAGCATCACCCTCTCCAGCTTGGACATGAACCGCGTCTACCCTTCTGTCTTCAAGGCTGGGTGGGTCCCAGTCTGCGACGTTTTTGACCGCTGGCACACGGTCCCCCCGATGGCGTCTGGAGAAGACGCGCACTGCTTCCTGCATTCGGAGCTCGAAGACAGCAACCTCTGCTTCGTCTATGTGTACGACACGCCCACCTGCTACATGGAGCGGGGGTCGGCGCTTTGTTTCCAGGCAAACCTCGTCGAGTTCCTCAAGCGCCCTGGGGTGGTCCTGCTGGGCTCGTCAATGAACCCTTCTCACGCCTCTGGTCCCAGTGGGCACACCTACGTCAAGGTCATGGCCTACCTTCCTTGCAGGAAACGGGCCGTCAACATTTGGGAGCATGTCATCCAGATCTGGTCCAATGAACGCCTCCCTCGGTGGTGTCGGAAGAAGGCGCTGCTAAGGTCCCTCGGCAAACTGGGGAGGTCCTGCAACACGTCCTTTCGAGAGGCGTCCATCTTTTTGAACGAACAAGAAGCCTACGACTGTTCCCAGCGGGGCAATGGCAGAATGGCCAACATTGACGACACCATCTACCTGTCCTTCCGGGACGGTGACCGCGTGCCTCGGCTCGAGGGAGGGTACCTCATGCACCTTTTTGTCCTCGACTCGTACCGACTGGCCCTCCAGCAGGCCTACGACCGGCTCACGGCTGCGGGGGTCCAGCCCCTCTACTGCCGGGGGGACGAATTTTTCTTCCACTCGGACGAGATGAGCCTTGCCAGGGGCCTCGTCTTCCAAGGTGACTCCGAGTGTGTCAACGCCTTTGGGCGCCTCAAGGTTGGACACGAAGAGACCGTCTACGACCCGTCTGGATTCAACGGTGGCATCGGCTACTTCTCCTCGTGCAACCTCATGTCCGGCTTTCTGCACCCAGGCAGCGAAGCCATGTTTGGTTTCCAAGAAGAGATCGCTGACATGGAGCGGGCTCACAGGAAGACCACGGTCGCGCCCCTGCCCAACGAGTTCCAGATCGACAACATCGAGAACCACCGTCGGCTGCTTCTGCGCGCAAATGTCCCTGGTGCTGGAAAATCACATTCCGTGCTCAGCCGCTACGCAAAGGATACCTTGGTGATCTGTCCAACAAACGCGCTCTGTGTGGCGTTCATTCAGAAGTACCCCGGTGTCCAGGCGATGACCCTGCACAAGTTTCTCCGCATCAACGTGGACATGGAGTCCAACGATCGCTCCAGCAGTAGCGAGCACGACCCGACCACGCTGGGGTCCATCATTGCCTTTCGCGAAAAACAGCCCGAGTTCAACAAGGTCCTTTTACTGGATGAGATCTACATGTACCCCATGGCCCTGCTCAACAAGCTCTACTTCCGGTTGTCCACGACCTCTGCCTGCCGCGTCTATGCCACGGGGGACCCAAACCAGCTACCACCGGTCCACGAGGCAAGCGGTGAAAGCCTGAACGACATCACCGACGAAAAGGCCCGGCGCATGGACGCGGTCAACCTGCTCTTCCCCAAACAAATGGAGCTCCGCGTCTGCAAGCGCGCTTTCAATGCTCAGGACAACGAGCTCATGAGCAGCCTGTGTCTGCGCATGCGGAACCCGGGCTTTACCATGCCTATGGTGCGCGACCTGATCAAGAACAACTTCACCCAGGTGCTTGGGTCCCAGACCATCGAGTGGATGCGCAGTGACCCGACCAAGTTCATCAGCGTGTGCTACTACAACGCCACCTGTCACCGCATTGCTCGGTCCGTGCTTCCGGGAGGGTCAAAGCTCCACCCAGGTGTGGTGCTAGTGAACCGCAAGCGCCAGTGCTGCCGCGGCGGCGGTATCATGATGGTCAATTACGAGTACGAGTTTATAGAGAGTGAGGGGTACTCCGATTGCACGGTAGAGTGTGTGATGACCAAGGTTCGCTACAAGGTCAGCAAGGCCTTTGTGGAAAAGAATATGCACTGGTCCCAGACCCGGACATGCCACTCCCTCCAGGGCAGTTCTGTGGACGGTGCCTTGATCCTGTGGGATCTTGAATCGCCCCACATTACCCCCGAGTTTATTTATGTGGCTATGACCCGCGCGCGCTCGCTCAAGGAGGTTTATTATGTGGTGGCGTAAACTATAGCTTAAGATCATCATACAACTCCTCTCCCCCCAAAATCACATTGATGTTAAACCTCGCCTCTAGATCATCAATAGAGCCCTGCAGGGTCTTTTTGTTCCACAGCAACCACCTTGCCCAAAACCCAGGCGTGCTGGGGTCTTTCCAGTTCTCATTCTCTCTGTGCCTCTTTAAGTATGCCTCCTTTCTCTCCTCGTCTCCGTGCTGGACAAAGTCTTCGTAGTTGGCATCTCCAAAGTGCACGTCTTTGGCGGTTGTGGGGTCGACCACGGTTAGCTTTTTACCTGCTTTGCGCGAGCGCAGCAAGATGTAGACACCCATGGCTTCCTTGGTTCTAGGAGGCTGCTAGGGCCAGACCAACGGCCTTGTCCACAGCAGCCTTGCGCACGGATTTTTTCTTTGAAAGGAGGTCCGCCGCGACATCGGCATACTGGTTCCCACTCTGGCGGGCGTAGGATTTCAAGGCGGTCCGAGACGCCCCCTTCACCTTCGTAAAGGCCTTTCGAACGCTGAACTTTCCCCCCGTCATGCGGGTTCCCTTCCCATGCATGCCCTTTCCATGCATGCCCTTCCCGTGGTAGCCCCGGCCCTTCATGCAGTGTCCCTTGCCTGCAAGCGGGCCCTTCACTTTGAACCCCGGACGATAAACCGCCGGGGCACGCAACGACTTGGGCTTGGCCCTGCGGATCATTTGGCGCTTCTTTGCACCGGTGAGCTTTCGCATGGTCATCTTTACCTCTTTGTTTTTTTTTCGTTTGGTCACCTGCTTAGCAAACAGAAAACAGAACAAGCTGAGTTTTGCAAGACTGCACCAAGAGGCTTGGCTCTAACGAAAAAAAAGGATTATGTCAACCCGGGTGGCCGGGAACAAGGTTGGCAGCGTACGGGGTCATGATGCGCTTGCATACATTCACGACGAAGAAGACGACGAGGATCTAGAGCAGAAAAAGAAGAAGGGTCGCAAGCGCAGACATGAGATGCCTACGGAGTATAAGGTGTTCCACAACCCAGACAAAACGACACACACTAAGCCTCCAGACTACAATGCATGCCAGCCAGGGCACCCGGCCCGCATCTTGATCGTGGGCAAACCCGGGTGCGGCAAGCGAAGTGTAATGTATAACATTTTGGAGAACTACGATATCGAGTTCGACACGGTGACAGAAGTCCACGCCAGTGCAAACTCGGACGAGCACGACATCTTCCAGGACCCGGACGACAACTACGACTACCAGTGCTGGCAGTGGTCCCAGATTGGAGACGGGACCAATGACCCTTACCCGCTGATAGGTTTGCCTCCTATTTCGCGGTTTGAGAAAAGAAACCCAGACGGCTCACAAATGAACCACCTCCTGATCATGGATGAGCCGCCCTGCGAGTGGCCCACGAAGATGCGGCGGGAAGTGGGCACGTTGATGAACTACAACTCGACACACAACTCGTGTACGATTTTCTTGATCACGCAGCACTTCCAGAATCTGCCCGTACAGATTCGAGAGGCTGCGACACACTTTGTTTTTTTCCCAACGCCCAACAAGCTGCAGTGTAACTTTATGGCCAGCAAGAGCGGGTGTGACCTGTACAACCTGTTCCAGCGCTTCTGTCGGTCAAAGTACGACTCCATTATGGTAGACATGACACAGGAGGGCCCCCGCGTGCGCCGCAACGTGTATGAGGTAATTGCCGACGGCGAAGTAAAGAACGAGCTGGCGATCGCGGACTCCAACAAGAAGAAGGGCAAAGTAGAGAGAGACGAGGAAGAAGATGAGGGAGTCAAGCGCAAGAAAAAGAAGAAATCCCCCAAGGTTGATGATGAATAAGAGGGGTGTCATGTTGTTTGGAGTTTCTTTTGTATTAGGTTTTAACGTTCAGACAAGACTTTTTAGGTTTTGGGAGGGGGTGGGTGGGGGACGGCGCAGACCCTCATGAAGTACCCAACGTGTGTGGTCACCGCGTCAAAGCGGTCTGGCATTTCTAAGCCGAGGCTTTACAAGTCATACAAGCGCGGGATCGGGGCATGGAGAACCAACCCGTCCTCCGTGCGCAACAAGAGGGGAGTGAAGGGTGGGCCCGGAAAGAAGATGAGCAAGCAGCGGTGGGCCTGCGCGAGAGTGAATAAGCTTGCGCGGCGCGGCAAGAGGGCAGGGTACGACCAGGATCTATTAAAGTGATTGCATCGGCAAAGTGGAGCAAAGTTTACCCCAACACCATAACCCTAGTAGTACGATCCTTGTCAATTATCTTTGTGTCGGAGCGCGGGAGCTGCAAGCGCTGCATTTTTTCCACCGTGTAGGACGTTTTGTCTTTGTATGGGGTCACGGAAAAGGGTCCCAGGCTCTTCACCCGCTTCTTGGTGTTGCCAACGGCGCGGAGTCCGGAGACGGCCGTGCGTTGTCCTACCTTGTGGCTTCCAGAGAACCCGCGGGCGGTGTTCGCACGCTGGACCGCGAGGTTGTGCTTGGACTCGAAGACATCGCCGCTCTCCTTTTCTTCGACCTCGGTAGCCGCCGGGTAGTTGCGCGAGGCCGCGAGGCCTGGCTTGGTGAGCCCTGCCTTGCTAAGAATGGCACCGTTTCGAACGGAGTAGGCCTGGGAACGGAAGCCTGAGGGTCCCTTTCCGGTCATGCTTTCCCTCTTCCTTTTCTTGGGTTCTGGCAGGTGTTCCTCGGGTTGCAACACTACCGGTCCATTTCCTTCAATAATTTCCTCTGTGGCCTGGGTGTCGTCGGTCTTGGCGATGATTTGGGCCGAAGGCACGCCCATGGTGTCGGCGACGGCGTCCAGGGCTGCCTGTCCTAGCTGCCGCCCGGCGCCCTCAAAGTCTCCCTGGGACATGTCGATGGCCGCGGCCACGAAGTTGTCGAAGGTGTTGTGGGTCATGGTGTTTAGGACACCCGTGACGCCGGTCTCGGCTGCCCGGGCCAGGGCAATCAGGGCCGCCTTTTGGTCTCCCTGGATGGAGTACTGGAGCGCGTAGGAGGCCTCCTCTGCGGTTTGTGCCCCGATAACTACTGCGGTCCCGGCTTCGTCCATGGCCACTCCAGCAGCCACGATCTCCGGCTGTCCGGTGACGGTGCCGACGACGATGGCGATATCGCCGAGGGTGGCGACGACCTTTCCCGCAAACTCGGCCTGCTTTGCGTAAATGCGCACATTCTTGCCCAGAAACTTGCCTAGGGAGTCTTTGCCGTTGGGCAGGAGCTTTTTGATGACCTTCCCCCCGAGCTTGGAGACGCCCTCCTCGAGCTTTCCAAGGCGTTTTAGGTCTGCTTTGATGCTGGACTGGAACCTGTCCCCCGCCTTGGTAAAGCCCTTGTGCATGGCCTTGGTGGCCTTCCCGAGGGCATGGCGCCCACTTTTTTTTAGTTTCTTGAGGTGCTTGACGAGCCCCATACTTTTCGTTGTTAGGGTGTACGGGTGTTTTGGTGCGGTGCGACGAGACACAAAAGCGTAACAAAAAAAGGGACATTTTTATTTGACGGGGGTATTTAGCAGGAGGGCTGGGGTTGGGTATGGGGAGGAGAAGGAGAACTGCTCCGTCCCGCGTTTTGAGCAGGCACTTCCCGGGCTCCTTTTTACCTTCTTCTTGTTTTCGTGTTTTAGTGGATTATCATGGCGGCCACGGAGCTGCTCGATTACAACCAGATCCAGGAGCAGTCGTCCTCGACGGGCGACAAGCCTCCCTCGTCGGGTGGTCTCCTGACCTGGAACTTTCGATGTGACCCGAACCTTGCGTGGGACCCTTCCCAGTCATGGTTTGCCATGGACGTGCAGCTGAGCCAGATTGACAGCACCCTGACCGATGCTGGTATCACGACTTACAATCCGGAACCAGGAGACCTTCGGCCCTTCTTTCCCCTGCGCATGTTTTCGTCGATGACCCACATCATCGATGGTGTTACGGTTGCGCACACGAACCAGCCGTATGCCGACAAGCTGATCCAGGAAAAGTACTTGAAGGAGAACACCCAGTCCAACCTGAGCAACTTTGAGGCGCAGTCTACCGCGCGCCTCATTGACTCGCATGACCCTTCCATGAACCCTTGGGTTGGCAATGGCAACTACCTGGTTGGCAAACCCGGAGTTGACTACCAGCAACTTGCTGCCGGGGTTTTTATCAAGCGCCTTATCGAACCAACTACGCAGTCCAACAGTCCAGGTTACGTCCAAGGCGCAACCCACAGACAACTGATTCGCCAGGGTCGACCAACCCACACTATCCTGTTCCAGCCTCCCTTTGACATGTGGACCAAGCACCAGCGGTGCTCGGGCGGCAACCACCAAATCCAGCTTGTGATGAAGCCCGGTGTTAGCAAGACTCTTTGGGGAAGCTACATTTCTACTCCGTGCTTTGACCAGTTTTCACGGCTGGAACAGCTTGGTCTCCCATCAGCAGGAGCCTTGAGCACAGCTGACTACAGCGGTGGGTTTGTCAATCTTGGTGTCGCCGGAGGGGCTGCCGCCGCCGCCGTATTTGACACGGCTGGTAACAATGCTTGGAACAAGTTTCAGCTGGTTGCCGATGTTCCGCGGATTCGGCTTCTGCGCCGCATGGTGCGCTTCACCGTGGAGCGTCCTCTGAGCGTGCAAGAATTCAACCTCACGGAGATGCAGTTCTACCACGGCACGGCGTCCAAGACGGGTGTTACGCAAAACTTCCTCCTTCCATCGTCGACGTTCGGTTTGGTGTTCTACTGGCGTCAGGCTACCAACCCCGACTACGACGTGGTTGGCGATTTCCCAAGCGTCAAGCTAGACCTTACTAAGCTGTCGCCGGGGGCAACAACCCTTCAGCTGAATGGAGCTAATGCAGCTGCTAACGCCGTCCAGATTGCCTCTAACGAGACCGATTTCTTCCTGGACCAGTTCTACTTTACCTACGGCGGGGAGACCTACCCTTCCCAGCGCATCTCCCAGATTGGTTCCGCGCCACTCAACGATGCGGACCCCCACGGTTTTGAGAAGCTCCAGACGATCTCGCACCAGCTCCAGGGCGTGTACAACATGCCCATGGAGAACATGAACATGCGGTTCGGGGTTGGTGAGTCCCTGCTCACCCGCCTTAACGACAAGATGTTTTTCTTCCCCGTTGCCAAGCACAACAACAGCGACAACAGCGACCTCCAGGTGTACTGGTCCCAGCCTGCTGCTGCTCAAGGAGTGGTCCAGGAGGAACGCGCCCTGGTGGTGTGCGCGCTCTATGATGCGCGCGTGGAACTCGCATACAACGCGGCGAACCAGCTAGAGCGGGTTACTAAGACGGAGTGGAAGTAGATAGAGAGAGAGAGACACGTGTGGGGTTGTGGCTGTGTTGTCAAACTAAAATTTGTCGATTTTTAAATTTGTACGTTTTCATCTGCGCATAACTAATACATAACTCTCAGAACCCTTTTTTTTTCGAGCGATCGCGTAAGAGATGCCCGGCGCTGCTGCGAAGACTCCCAAGATCCTGATCCGCGATGCGGACTCGGGGGAGGAGATCGGCGCCAAGAGCGTGGCGGATGCCCTTCTGAAGGTCAACGCGCTGATCTCCAAGAACAAGATGGGCAAGCAGGCCACGACCTACGCGGTGCGCATGGCCATCCAGAGGGGCGACGTGCTGAACGGCAGGATCAAGATTCACCGCAAGGGCAAGGCCGCGAAGGAGACCAAGGTCACGAACAACGTGGTTCCCAAGGGCAAGCGAAAGCTGCGCATCAAGAAGAGGAAGGCGGCGGAGGACACAGCGGATGCAGCCGCCACCGAAAAGCGCGCGAAACCCGCGGCAGAGAAGAAGGCGGACGCTACTCCAGCGGAGCTGCGTGCCAAGAGGGCCCCGCCCAGCGGGTCGAGAGGCCCGGCGCCTGGTTTGCCTACACAGCCGGCGGCAAAGCTGCCAGACAAGTTGCTTAGCGACGAGCAAGTGAAAGAAATGGACGAGCAGCGGAAGTACACGCCGAATGCCCCAGCGGCAACAGCGTATGAACCGCGTCGTGCTGAAGACCTCTTGGACAACCCTTTGAAGTATGCGGTAGACAGCGACCGGCTTCGGAAGCCGGACCGCGTGATCAACGGCGAACCGGTTCCCCCTTTCCAAAACCTGAAGGAACGGGCGAGGGAGATGAACGAGATTGCAAAGAGCAATGTCGGAGTGGTTACTAGGGATGACCTTATCAAGCTTCCGCCAGGGCAAGTGCGGGACTTTGACCGCCTCAAGTTCATGGACAGGCTTGAAGACAAACAAAAGGCGTACGACGCGTCGATGAAACGTCTACCACCCGCTGATGGGATAAACGTTCACACGGTTACCCCGTACTTGCAAGTTTTTATCGTAGCGAAAAACGTTCAATATTCTATTCAAGTGCAAGAGCAACCTATAGTTTATGTCAATGTGTACTATGCTAGTCCGTTCAAGGACTGGGAAATGACATTGATGCGAGGATCAACGCAAGACTACAATGCAGTGTCGATTTACGCGAAGTCTGAAAACGGCCAGGATGCGCGTCAAACCGCATCTTACCTGGAAAACTATTTGCAGGTGCTACGAGAAAGAACTGAACGGGAAGCAGCCGAGGCGCAAAAACGGGCTGAAGACGACCTAGCAAGAGCCCGGAAAAGTGCGGAAGAAAAAAGAAAGGCCGAAGAAGAAGCAGAAAGACTAAAAGAGAAATTAAGGGCAGAAAAAGAAGAAGAGAACCGAGAAAAACTCGCATATTTGGATGCCTTAGAGGCGGAACAAAGACGATTGACCGAAGAAGAGCAGCTGAGGCGGGCAGCATTACAACAGGTCATCCTCGAGCAACAGCAAAGAAACAAGGAAGAGGCCGAAAGACAACGGGAAGAACAAGATGTTCCGTCGAACTTAGAACAGGAGACTGGGGCACCGGATCTTGGAGAGCCCACAGGAGAACGATCGCCCATGGACGTAGAAGGTGGACCTTCCAAGGAAGTACAAGAGTTTCTTAAGGAAATCGCAGAACACCAAGTAAATGAAGAAGAAGAAGAAAAGTATATGCAGCAGTTTGCCAGCATCAGAGCAAGCGAAGAAATGATTCGCACGACTGAACCTGCACAGATGTTGAAGGACGCCATTTCAATCGTCAGGAAGTTGAGAGACATGTTGATGAGGCTTACAATTAAAGTAGCGAAATACACCCAAGGAGACAAAACAAACAAAGAAACCACTTTCAACGTCTTCAAGTTCCTTATGCAAACCCGTGCAGACATCAGAATAGCCCTAGCAATTCACGAGAGACGTCTCGCTGCTCAGAGCTTATATAATCGTGGTGGTAGTTCGATCTCGCCAGAACTGATAGAAGAGTATAACAATGAAGTGAGACAGTACTACGACCAAGCAGAGCTGTTTGACAAGTATATAGGCGAGCCTCAACAGTACGAGCAAATCTTGCCACTGATTCAAGTTGACCCAGCTGGAGAAGAGGATGTACTTCGAGCAGAACAACAGCAAGACCAAGAAGTACCGTTGGGTACTGAATATGGAGATTATGAGCCGCCTGAACTGTCAGTTCCGCCTGCAGGTATGGAGGAAGACGTGCCACCGGCCAGTCTACCTGTCGCGCAAGAACCTGCCGCTCCACAAGAACCTGCCGCTCAAGAACAGCGAGATAAAAGGTCGTTTGACGAAGTGGACCCTCCTGAAGAGAGGCAGGGGGGTCCAAAAGTTCCAAGAAGGGAGGAGGAGGAGGGGGACACTATGGAAGAAGATGAACAAGGTGAACAAGGTGAACAAGATGAACAAGATGGCTTAGGGTTGCTCGATTCGGCGTACCGCGAAGGCGACGAAGTCGGAAAGCCTTACACCACGACCTCGGACGACCTGGACCTGGAGATGCGCAGTCTCACCTACAGCCGACCAAGACACCTCCGAGCGGATGTCATGTACGAGGACACCGTGCCGCAGTTTTCTCGCATGAAGGGCTTCCGCAACTTTCGGCGCAACGTAGAGACGGATGCTGCAAACGAGGGAACTGCGGAGGTTCCCCTGCTTGAAGGAGAGCGCCGGAAGGGCGGGTACCGCACGGGTGGACTCTTTTCGAACGCGGGACGTGCAAGATTTGCTCGTCCTACTCGTGTGCAGAGCACAAACCTGGACGGAAACCCGCAGCAGACGCAACAACCCGTGTACGACCTGCAGGTGGACCCACGTGGCAACATGACATACACTGCCAGGGCGTCACCTTTTGATGTTAAGACGGCGCCAAGCAGCGAATTCTTCAAAATGTTCGAACGCAAAAACAAGTTTGAAGGGTTTTTCGGCAAGCCCCCACAAAAAGAAGAATTCGAAGGTTTTTTCCCCAAAGAGAAGGGCTTTGATGGCACAGAAGAACAAAAAGAAGAGAAGGGCACAGAAAAAGAAAAAGAAGAGGATGAAGAGTCAGATCCAGAACAAGAGGAAGAAGACGAGGAAGAAGACGAGCGTCAAGGAGGAGAAGGCATGATGCTCATTGTGCCCGTCCGGCGTCCTCACAAGGGGAAAAGTAAGGGAGGGGTTGCGAGCCGCCGGCGCAGGCATGCTGGCGATTGTTAAATTAGTAGTTGCATTTTTTAGTTACAGCGACGCAAAATAAGCACTTTATTACAACCCTCCTCTTCTTCATTTCTTCCTCCTCTTCCCTTGCCCACTACCCCCCTTTCTCTACGCGCAAATGCCGAGCATCGCCTCGCGCACGCGCAAGTCCGCGTCCTCCCGCAACGGGCCACGCCGAGGGTTCGCCCCCGGGTCCGTGAGCGCCGCAGCGGACAGCCTCTTCAATGGCGGCATTGCGGGGTCGGCCGGAGGGGTCATGGCCCCGGACCTCCCCATCGAGGCCTCCAAGAAGCGCCGAGTTGAGATGCAAAACCAAGACAAGGGCAGTGTGGCCCTGCGGACGGTCACTTACCCCGTCTTCGGGGCAAGCACCCAGGCAAACTACACGAGCGAGGACGGGTCCGCCTTCACCATCTCCACGCAGGACGCGCCCATGCACATCCCCGGAGCAGCCACCAACCTGACCGCAAGCCTCGTCAACGCCAGCGTGCCCTACGTGTGGAACAACCTCAAGCAGGACCAGACCATCAACGTGGAGGGCTCCTTTCCCAGGCGCGTCTCGCTGAAGCAGGACATCTCTGTGAACTACACCGTCAGGCAACCCTCCGGAGTGATCAGCGATTCACCAGGGGAAGGAGCGATGCCAACTGAGAATGCACAGGGCGAGCAGACGCGGTACCTGGCTGACAGCCAGCGGGAACCCTTCTGGTATCGACCAGGCGTAATCGACGCCTTTGGCGGAACGCTCGGCCTAGAAGGGGCCTTTGACCAAAACACGCGCCTCACCGACCAGAGTTCCTCCAGCGCAACATATGCGATCAGGCAGCCACGGTCTTCCACCCTGATCATCAGCTACACGGCTACTGGCACTCCCGTGGCGTTCGGAAATGTAACGCTTTCCACTATTACTTCCGAATTATTGTACAAGGACATCGCTACAGCTGATCAGTTCGACGGCCGCCTGAGAAGGACAATCGGTAATAGTCCGGTAACCATAGGCTACTTCGAAAAGTTCTTGGTTCCAGAAGCGGGCCAAACCGCGAAGATGCAATTCATAGTAGACATCGGGGACAACATTGCGGGATATCCCGCCTCAGCCCAAGCCCCTTTTGACTTTGACCTGATCATCGCTGGCACCACAATTTCAAACACTGAACTGGCTTTCATATCCATCAGTAATTCCACCCTTGATGGAGGAGCGGAGCTTTCCGGGGCAAACCGAACTGGGTCTCCCATGATTCGTTTCGGACGAAAGGTCGCTGGCACAAATACCTCCACCAGCATCATGTTGGATTACCGTTCGCTTGGTTTGCTGAAGAGCATCCCAAGCGCCTACACGTATACGATTGACGCTTATTCTGCAACATGCGAAGCCGTCATCAGCTTCCCCCTCGTGTTCGACAACATCCTGTGCGATGCGATGAATGCCATCTACCAGGATCTTAGTACAAGCTTTACTACTAGAACCACGGATTACGTACAAGCAATGCACGTGAACAGCATCACGCTTGCAAGCTTTACGATGGTAACCGGGTTAGATAGTGACGGAATACTGAGGCCCACTCGAGTAAACATTGTCCTGAAGTGTGACCCACTGCATGATACTGACTTATCTCGAGAGGCGGGCGGATGGTACTTGGTCACCGACCTTCACAAGATCGGTGAAGATCCCTTAAGCAACTACATCGATGCAAATAGAACCTCAGGCACGTTCATGCAGCACAATGGTAATATCGTAAATTCAGGTGGCGTCTCGAATGGGACACAAAGTATGATCTACGTGGACCCGCCGCAGAACGTCAACAGAATTTCAATCCGAAAAGCGGACGGAAGTCTCAACACCCTGTTCTTCAGCGTCCTTGGGTATAGAAGCACAGCAGTCTTTGCTAATGGAAACATAAGCATAGTACAGTTCCAAGGGTCCATCGCTTCCTCGGAGTTTTTGAATGTGGGAACTCCAGCCCCTGCCATGAGCCAGGTGCAGGTCAATTCAGCCCGCTTAGCATCGGGTTTCCCGACAAACACGAATGGGCTCAACGCGTTCAAGGTCATGGACGTTGAGCTGTTCCAGATTGGGAGCACGTCAAACTTTCGCAGTGTTAGTGACCACAGTCAAGGCAGGTACGGCGCAAACTTCCAGGGCAGCTTTTCCGTCGGTGACATTTTCGGCACGGACATCGCGGCCAATTCGGCGGAAGGGGTAACCGTGAGTGAAACTCACAGTCCGACTCTCCAAAGACAATTGTTCGCGAATGGGTACGAGGACCCATTGCTCCAGCAGTTTTCGCCTGCGAACGCGTCGCCCTTCGTGCAGCTGCCAACGCTACAAGCAACATCGGCAAAGGACTACACGTCTCTGGTCAGCCACAACTACTCCTTTACGCTTCCCAAGGGCGACTACAATACCGTGCAGTCCTATCTAGACAAGGTCAACGATCTCTTCGAACAGAGCACGGCCTTGACGACAGGAGTGGAGAACCTGGTGTCGCTTGACATAGAGTACGATGGCATGGAGGCAGACGGGGACACGGATTACGACCTTCTAGTGCATTACAACCGGCCCATGGACGCAGAGGGCGCCTTGGCCTCTGCAACACAAACGACGAGCGGACTTGAGCCACTCCTGAACCAGCGAGTAAATGTGAACCTGTCGAACCTGCTTGAGTCGTCCTCGGACCCGCCAGTCTACACGAGGGTCAAAGAGGCAGGGGACTACATCCTGCTCTTTGCGGAGAACACAAACATCGACACGGTCCCCTTTCCTACTACGACTGCCGTGAACCTGGAGCTCTTGCTCATCCACAAACCAAGCCTCACCGTGGAGATCCTTACCCCACGGGATGGAATTTCTACAAGTACTGACATGGGGCTCCTCGACGCTGACATCTACGTCCCTGCGCGAGGCGCGGACATTGTATGCGCTGTAGTATTCAACGACCACGTTAGCGGTAACAACGTGGTCCCAAATATTGTAGTCTGGTCAAACAAGGAACGCGTATGGAAAACTCCAGCTACTATTAATGTCAGTACGGGCTACAAATTCGCAAAAAACGTCGACCATTCGTACAGGGGCCGAGTTGTTGGCGTCGGCAAAACAAACAATGGTGGCTTCTCCAACCTAGTTGTCTTTGGAGTTTCCGGAATGCTCGCTGGTACCTCTACTGCAAGAAACTTCCTTGCCTACAATCAAGTGGCAATCGACGCAAATGGAGTTGTAGCCCCAACTTCAAATAGTGTTAGGATGGACGCATCACATCCGCTCGGCGGCAATACGATTGCCATGGTCGACCTAGAAGTGTTAGGCGGCAGAGCACTCCCCACAACCGGCAACAATGCCACTGTTGACCTTGAAATCCTGTGCACGACAAGAGATGTCGCCACTATGAGCAACGCCTACAATGCCGTCGCCTTTCGTGTACAAGACACTAACGCTGGTACTACACTTACGGGTTCGGGAGATATCACTGCTCGAACTATCAACATCGAAATTCTCAACCATCTTGCAGCTGGACTTTACGATGAAAACAACATCGGGGTTTCGACCAGCGCAGCGATTACGGACCCGGTGAAGGCGGCACAGATGCCTAAGATCTCGGTAAAGGAAAGGTTTAACTCTTTAGGCAGAACTATCATAGCCATCAACATCCCAAACCAGACTGCAGCCAATGCGTCTGCCGTGATGGCCAAATTTGACTCGAACAATGCCGCTGCAACTACGTACTTTAGATACCCGTCGACCTCGAATGCATTGCTTCACGACGTTTCAAACGGTTTGTGCAGCCGAGTGCTCTTTACCCAGGCCAAGAAGCAGTCCGTAATCACCGGAAGCCAGGACACCATATCCCTCATCATGAACACAGGGCACGTTCACCCCTACTTTTTCTCAAATAGTGCTGGCATCGTGGACGGCAGCACCACAACAAAGGACCAGATAGAGCACGGAAGCGCTAGCTCCGACACGTTTGACGTCAACACCACCACCGCCAGTCTGCGCTTCCAGTTCTCCGTGCCAACTACAACAGCAAACTTAGCTATCGACGGAGTCACCTCGAACGTGCAGGACGCAACAGGAAGCGGAGATGAAACACACCTTTTCCTCGTGGGAAGCCTTGTTACCCACGGAGAACCGGGACTCAGCGAGGTCCTGGTCGCGGACAACTTTATTCACCGCACGTCAGAGCACAAAGATCCCAACCAAGACTCCATCAAGTACTTTACGGACAAAAAGTTTCCCGTGAGCATCATCTTTAACCCAACCAGCATCATGGAAGGGGTGTGGACCACCACCGAGAGCGACTTCTTTAGCCTGCCAGCCAACGTCTACGCAAACTTCGGCCTCGACTTTATCGCGAACGGAATCCACGACTCCACCAGCTACAACATGTTCACGGACACCAACGGACGGGGAAACCCGCTCACCACTGTAGCTTCCTCGACCCCCATCGTGCTTCCAAAGGGCAACTACACCTTTCAGTCTCTGGGGAGGGCCATCAACGAACTCCTCCACGACGTGGACGTCAACACAAGCACCTACGACGACGGCGACCTGGTGCACAAGGCCTTCTCCATGGACACTATCCGGTTCGAAAACAACGAAGCGCTCAAAAAGCTCTTTGTCGGGGCGAAGCTGAGCAGCAGCTACGAAGACGACCTGCCATCGGCGATCAGCCTCTCCTGGGGAGCAAGCACGCCCTTTGCGGCCCTCTTCAGCGCCAACTCCATCAGCCTAGCGGCCACATCGCCCGAGCCAAGGGAGTACTTTGACGCACTGCAGTACACCGCGACCGGGCTCAAAACCATCCGCACGATTTACGTGCAGGCAAACTTTGTCCAGGGCGGCATCAACCCCCAGCGCCGAAAGTCACAAATTTTGGCTTCCATCCCCGTGGACAAGGAACCAGGCCAGACCCTCGTGGCCTTCCCTTCCATACCCCTCAAGGTCTCCGCCGAAAACTTCCTCAACCAAGGAGACACGAACACAGACCTAGAGTTCTTGCTCGTGGACGAGACCGGCGAAGCGGTCGCCATCGGAACGGAAAACCCATGGAGCGTCAACGTTCTCATCGAGTGGGAGCAGGACATCAATCTAGCCCGCCTGCGGCAGTCGGCAAGCGAAACTCGGCACCGCTAAGAAAGTACGACTCCCTGCTCCGATCCGTGCGCCAGGAGTTCGGCAGGAGCGAAACGTCGACCACGCAGCTAAGAAACATGCTAGAACACTACGGCATTGCATCGTTCGCCGTGGGCAACCGCACCGACTACGACGAGCACCACGCCCAGGGAGAATCGGCCCCGCGCTGCGGCATTTTCAACACCGACCCAGGCCCGCCTGGAACCCACTGGTTCTGCGTCTTTGACCAGTATGTCTACGACCCCTTAGGAGACGACATGAGCGGCACCCAAGAACAGCCCAAGAAGGCCACCGACTGCGGCCAGCGCTGCGTGGCATACCTCCTCCTGTGCACTAAGCTAGGCCACTCTTTACAGTTTTAAGCAAGGCACCCCGTTTCTTTTTTTTGGTTTTAAAACTTAGGCTAACACTACAAACTCCCTACACAACACCAAGCCCATGGGTGTGCAAGTGGCCACCAACGCGCGAGACGCCCTCTCCATTCTCACGGGACACCGCCAGGGCGTTACAAGGAAGCCAAGCGGGCTAAAGAGAAACGCTAAAAAACACAAGAAGGCTAAAAGGATGGTAAACAGAAAGCGGATGGACATAGCAACGAGCAGGCGCCGCAAACCCTCCCGCATGGACGGCACAGCAGCGCAACCTAAGCTTAAGCGGCTTGTTCTGGCTAAGGAGTAGTAGTAGTACGACGTTATGACTTTAATGGCGCGCAATACAGTTTTGAACACACTCTTTTAGATTTCCACCCACGGGCATAAGTTCATCCACAACGGGAGTGGGCCGGATGCGCCGCTTTTTGCTTTCTCCCCCCCCCATCACCACCCACGCCCTTGCCAAAGACAAACCGGTTCGCCTTCGCGGCAAAATCAGTAACGCCCTTTGCGATCTTAGCGGTGCCCTTTGGAAGTTTCTTGAAAATGGCCTCAGCGTCCTGCTTGATGAACTCCCGGATGGAAGGGTCTTTGGGCATCAGCCCATTGCCCTCCAGCAACGCGATGATGAAGTCCTGGCAGTTGTTTGTCTTTGCGTTGTAATTCGTAAACTTGTTGTCTCCCATGTGCTTTCGAGCCCCCTCCAAGAGCTGGCCGATGGTGACGCCCTGCTTTGTAAGTGGAATGGTCTTTGACTGCGTGTCCTTGCCCTTGGGGATGGAGGTCGTGAGCTTGATAACCTCCTGCTTGTCCAAGACGAACTTGTCATTGATTACCAGGGCAAGGTGAAAGGCGCTGTCGTAGCCCGACTTCTTCACGGCCTTGTTGAAAGCCCCGAGGGTCACAAGGTTCAGGGCGGCGTTGGTCACCATGTCTAGTGGGGTTCGGATAGCGCGCAGGGAGGTGATGACTGTGTCCCCCTGCTTCTCGAGGATATTGCGCACCGCAGGCGGCAGAGTGCCAGCTTCACGCTTAGAAAGAAGTTGAGAGGCAGAAAGAGCAGTGCTTGCAGCAGGACCAAGAGCGGATGATAATGCGGCCTTGGCAGCTCCTTTGGCGGCCTTTTTGACTCCTCGCTTGATGCTTCGAAAGACGGACCCTCCCTGCATGGGGACTGGGCCGATGACCTTTTGTCTCTTATGGGGGGAATCATGACCCTTGGAACCGACCGCGGAATGGGTGACTGGAACCTGCGCGGGCTCCGACGAACCATGCAACCGTTTTGGCATTGTCTCCGGTTTTAAAACAACACACACACAACAAGTCTCTAAACAAAAAAAAATAAACGCGAGCGCGCCCCCCCCCTGCCCAGAGGATAAGCAACTATCCCTAACCATGACCTAACAAGCTTGTATTGTAAAGTCATGCCAGAGTCTTACGCCTCTTGCCCTCTTGCACAGTCCCTGTCCAGTCCCCCTCAGTGTTGGTGTAGTCGTCCACCTCCTGCAGATACTTGTGCAGGTTGTACCCCACGGGATGAAGGTGACAAAGAGACGAACAACCCCGGCGGTCAAACCGCAGAAAAGAGGGCGACTCACACATGTCATAGGTAGCAGACCGCCGCCCATTCAGACAGCTCTTTAAAAGTTCCCGTGCAAGATCCCCAGTGTTCGAGACAGCATTGTACAGGTCACGGCTTGCACCAAGGACGCTGATGCGCGGGGGAATCGAATAGA
>VTLG01016576.1_pt1 | contig 24331 bp, 16 predicted proteins | sample 4694571 | NCBI WGS metagenome assembly VTLG01 (sample SAMN12604809, study PRJNA352737) | marine metagenome | biome: ENVO:00000447; feature: ENVO:00000209|ENVO:00000569|ENVO:01000036; material: ENVO:00002151; isolation source: viral sequences binned using virsorter ...
ACATTCTCTGTAAATGGATTCGGTTTGAAAAAGTACGGCTAATTTATTTATGGCCCCCTTACGTCTGCGAGGGGGCTTTTTCTTATGGCATTTACTGAAGACATCGATATTTTCTTTGAAGATTTTTCAGATACTGTTGTGTCTGGAGGTTCTAGCGTGAAAGGAATTCTTGAACAGCCTGATGAAATAGTTGCTGATGGAGTTGTTCTGACCACCGATTATCAATTAACTGCAAAAACTTCTGATTTAGGAAGTTTGGAATTTAATGCAAGTCTTACTGTCAATGGTGCTGCTTATACGGTGCGTAGTGTTAGAAAAATAGATGATGGTGTCTTATGCATAGTTTCTCTTACTAAGACTTAAATAAAAATGGCTACTAAACGAGAACAAATCCTTGCTGCTTTAAAAACTCAATTAGCTGGAACAACTGGAGTAGGAACTCGTATCTTTAGAAGTAGGCCAGAAGCGTTTAAGAGAGCAGATACCCCATCAATTGTTATTGAGCCAACAAATGATCAACCAAGTATAAATTCATCTACTTATTTAAAAATTGATTGGACGTTAACTGTTCGAGTTGTTGTTATTGCTAGAGGGAATGTTCCTGATAATGTTGCAGATCCAACTATTGAGAGTCTTCATACAAAAATGGTGAATGATCCTACCTTGGGAGGACTTGCTTTAGATATAAGACCATCTAGTACCAGCTTTGAATTTCTTGAAGCTGATCAACCTGCTGGAGTCATAATGTGTGAGTATGAAGTCGATTATCGTTCTGCTTACAACAATTTGTCGTCTTAAAGGTTATGCCTAACAACCCACTTCCTCTACTATGAACGAAGTAAATCCAAGCGAAGGCGGTAGTTATTCGCTTGACCCAGAAACAGGCGAACGCACTTTAATTAAGCGCACTTCTCCCTCTATCCCAAATCAGGTAAAAGAAAATGGCACTTCTGGAAAGGAAACGAGTAATTCTTCTGGAACTGGAAAGCAGCTACGGAACAGATCCAACACCAACAGGAGCAGACGCAATACTAGTAAGCGATCTGTCAATAACTCCACAAGCGAGTGATGTTGTCTCAAGGGATTTAATACGTCCGTATCTTGGCTCTTCAAGGCAATTATTAGCCAACACAAGGGTTGAATGTGCGTTTAGCGTAGAACTTGCAGGATCGACAGCAGCAGGCACAGCACCAAGGGTTGGCAAAGCTTTAAGAGCATGTGGATTCAGCGAAACTGTTGCTGCCAATACAAGTGTTACTTATGCGCCTGTATCTGGCTCGTTCGAGTCAGCAACTATTTATTACAACGTAGATGGTGTGTTACATAAGACCACAGGTTGTCGAGGAAGTTGGGCTTTGGAAGCTTCTGTAGGAGAAATTCCTAAATTAAATTTTTCTTTCCAAGGCATATATGTAGCTCCAGCAGACGTTGCTCTTCCTGCGGTTAGTTATGGAAATCAAGCGACACCATTAATTTTTAAAAATGGAAATACAACTGGATTTCAATTTTTGTCTTATAACGGTGCTTGTCAGTCTATTGAATTTGACGCTGGTGTAACGACCACCTATATGGAATTAATTGGAGGAACAAAAGAAGTACACATTATTGATCGAAACTCTGTCGGTAGCGTGACTATAGAAGCACCAAAGATGGCAGAGAAAGATTATTTTGCTGCTGCTTTAAGTGATACGTCTTTAGGTAATTTGGCTTTTACTCATGGATCAGACGCTGGCAATATTGTTCAATTTACTTCAAGTAAGATTGATATAGGAGATGTAGCTTATTCAGAAGAGAATGGAATTGTAATGGCTGAAATCCCTATCACTGCATGTCCATCTACCAGTGGTAACGATGAGTTCTCGTTGATATATAGGTAAAAGGGGGCTTACGCCCTCTCTTTTTATGAGTAGAGTGGCGAAGTATCTCTATTAATTATCTAATGAGTTTTGTAAGGAAGAAAATTTCTGCCTATCCTTGGCCTGTTGAAATAAAAAAACCTTCAGAAACAACACCAGGAGAATTTGAAAGTTCTACTTTTATTATTAAATTTAAAAGATTAAAGAAGTCAGAACTTGTTAAGTTTGAGGCTGAACAAGATTTTGGTGCTTTAAAGAAAATTATTGTTGGATGGAGTCAAATTCAAGATGAAGAAGGAAAAGACATTCCTTTTACTGAAAAAGAATTAAAAGCTTTTTCCGAAGACGTTGATTTTGTTGCTGGAGTGGTTCAAGCATTTAGTGCTTTTTATCAGAACGCACAAGAAAAAAACTAACTGATGCTGCCCTTTATTGGGTTTCGGGTGGCAGCGGATCAAATCAACAGGTAGATGAAGATGCCAAGATATTTGGTATTAAGTTACCTGAGAAACCAGAAGTAGATACAGAAGAAAATGGTCAATGCATTGTCTGGGAAGAGAATTGGGAAACGGTGTTAATGTTTTTAAGGATGCAAACTCAATGGTCTATGTCTTTTGGAGGAGTTGTAGGTCTTAAATATGAGGTGCTATTAAGTGCAGGCGGCTTATTTGACATATACAATGTAGAGAACAGACGAGAGATGCTTGAGGATTTAAAAATCATGGAATCTGCTGCTCTCACCGAAATGAATAAGAAGGATTCTTGATATGGCTGGACTGTTAGAAAAAATTACTTTAAAACTAGATTTACAAGGTTTTGAACAAATTCAGGGTCTTGGAAGGACTTTTAAAAAATTAGAAACTAATGCTGTCTTAAGTCAAAGACAGATTAAGGGATTAAGAACAGCAATTTTAGGAGTAGGTAATGGTGCAAAAAATACAATTGGTGGATTAAATGCACAAGTAAATGCTTTAACAAGAGTTCGAGAAAGTGCAAGGATTGGTTCGAGACAGTTCAATCTTCTTACTCAAGAAATAATTCGTGTAAAAGCTGCTATTGATTCAGCAAATTCTTCGATGAATAAATCGAAGTTTGGGCGTAAAGATTTTATGCAGGGTTTAGGTGGAATAGCAGGAGCTACTGCTTTTGGAGGCCCACTACCTGGTGTAACTGGATTAATCGGAGGAGGAATAAGTAGTGCATTAGGAGGAGGATTTGCAGCAGGAGCAACTGGTGGAATAGCAGCAGGATTTGCATTGAAACCTGCTGTTGAAGGCATAGGAAGTGCAACTACTTATGCAGCCGATATTGATAAAGCAAAGATTGCATTAAAAGCAGCAACAAAAGTTCAAGGAGATGCTGAAGCTTCAGCACAAGCGTATGCAATGGCGGTAGCACAAGCAGATAAAGCTGTTAGAGATTTCAATGTTCCTCAAGAAGTAGCAATTCGAGGAATGACTCGTTTAAGTGCTGCTGTTATTGGTACTGGAGGAAATGTACATAATGCTGGACTTGCTTTCTATAACGTACTTGCAGCAATTAAAGGTACTGCTGGTGGTGCGGAAGATGCAAAAGCAGCGATAACTGCACTTGTTCAAATCTATTCAAAAGGCAAGGTATCAGCCGAAGAACTTTCTGGGCAACTCGGTGAACGCTTCCCGGCAGCCGTGGTTGAGTTTCAAAAAGCTAATAGTGATATATATAAAACAACTGCTGATTTACAGAAGGCTTTAAAAGATGGAACTGTTGGTTTAGCTCAGTTAGAAAAATTCTTAGAGTTGCTTGGTGGTAAATATGTTGAAGTTGCTAAAGAGATTGGAAAGTCAAGTCAGGATGCTGGTGCAAGAGCAAGAGTTGCTTGGAATGATTTACGAATAGCAGTTGGTAAAACTTTGCAACCTGTTGGTGCAGAAATACAAGAGATAGGAATTTTGTTGATGCAAGATTTATTACCTGCTGCTGTAAATGTCACAAAAGCTTTTCTTGGTTTAGCAAAACTTGTTGTTCCAATTATTAAGTTTATTGGAGAGAGGATTGCAAGTATTACCAAATTGGTTGTAATACTCACTCCTATTCTTGGTTTTATGGCATTTAATGCTATCGCTGCGGCAGCAGGTTTTGCCACTATGGGTGCTGCTATTGGGAAAGCAACTTTAGCAATGAAGGGATTTGTTGCGGCTCAAGCTAAATCATTAGTTCTTGCTTTAACAAATCCTTGGATTTTACTTGCAACAGGAATAATTGCAGCGACAATTTTAATTAAAAAATTTACAGGTGAATATGACGAGATGGTGGATTCATTAAAAGCTGGGACTGCTAGTGACGAATTGTTTGAAGAGGCGATACGAAAACGAGTAAAGTTAGAAGAAAAAAAATTAAAACTTCAAGAAAGAATAAGAAAAATGGAGTCTGGGGAAATTTCTTCAACTCCAAGAGGCTTGAAAGGCTTAAAAGATCGTTTGAAAGAAACGACTGATGCTTGGGACGAGTTAGGTGCAGCAATGGAAGCGTTTGTAAAAGGTGGAAGTACAGACGCAATAGATAAAGCTATGAAAAAAATGTACGATGCTTTAACGGGTGGTGATGGTGGATCACCTCTTGAAAAGTTTGCAAAAGAAGGCTTCAATATCACAGAACAACTTGGAACTGCCTTTGTTGGTGCGTTCACAAAGATGGAAGATGCAATAGTTAAATTTGCTCAGACAGGAAAACTTGAATTTGGAAAGTTTGTTCAATCTATCCTTGCTGACATTTTGAAGATCGCCATTAGGGCATCAATCACTGCACCGTTACTGAAAATGATGGGACTCCCTGTCACGTTGAGTGCAAATGGCAATGCTTTTGGAGCTAATGGAATTGTTCCTTATAGAAAAGGTGGTGTTGTTAGTAGTCCAACAATGTTTAAATATGGTGGGTCACAATTAGGGGTTATGGGTGAGGCTGGCCCAGAAGCAATCATGCCTCTTAAGAGAGGAAGAAGTGGCAAACTTGGAGTTGAAATGCATGGTCGTGGTGGAGGTGGAACTACGACTGTGAATTACACAGGCCCAACATTGAACTTTAACGGTGATGAATATGTTCCTAAATCTGCTGTAGGTAGCATCATTAATTCAGCGGCAAACAAAGGTGCTGCAATGGGAGAGACAAAAACGATGAGATCATTGCAAAACAGTCGTTCATCTAGATCACGGATTGGTATTTAATGTCAGGTTTAGTTCCTATAGCTGTTTTTATTGATCTTTATGATCCGAAAACAAATGACATAGAAGAAAGGTTCCAGAATGCAGATCCAATTAATGCAATTTCTTTCACCAGTCCTATTACAGGTTTCGGAACTGGTGCTTATAAATATCTAAGTTTCCTTTATTCAGGGGCAACACAAACTAAAAGTGGAGATAATCTTGAAGCGTCTTTGGTCTTGGCAAATACAAGTACGTTAAGAAATGGAAGTACGACTACCAATAAGTTATCTATGAATTACGCACATGATGCTGTTGATAAAGGTTGGAATGTTCATATTCATATTTGCAAAATGAATACAGCGTTTACAACTGTTGAAGATAGGATTTCTACTGATAGTTGGGCTGTTACTTCAATGGGATATGACGCAACAAATATAGAAGTAATGCTTTCTACAGGTGTTGATGCTGTTGGTGGAAATATTGGAAGATTTTTAACAAGTGCATTAGTTGGTCATTTACCTATAACAGGAAATATAAGAACGAAATGAAAACTGAATTGCTTTTGGGTTTGCCTTATCGTTTAGGCGCAACACCTGATAAGCATAAAGCAGCAGATTGTTTGACTTTAGCTAGAGAAGTATTGAAAAATTATGGTATTAAAAGTCCAGAGCCACCAAGGTCTTGGTACAGGCGTTTAAGAAAGAAAGACTATAAAGTGTTTTCTGATGAATTAAAAAAGTGGGGAAGACAGACAACAACCGCTAATATTGGTGTTGTAGCTCTGTGCAAAGCAGAAAAAGGCTATGGTATGGCTGTTTATTGGAAAGGCGGTTGGCTATCATTCGTAGAAAAGACGGTTCGATGGAGTCCTCTAACCTTTTTGGAGGTTTTAGAACTTTATTACCCTATGAAATAGAACTGTGTAATGCGCTTGGTATAACTGATAAAGAGTATTTACAGTTTTTAGATTTAACTTATAAATATCATAAAGATTCAAGAAAAGGATATGAATTAATTCCAGATATTAGATGTGATCCAGTTTCAATTGGTGCATGGTATATAGCACAGGCATGGTATGTAAAACTCGCAATTACAGTTGCAATTGCTGCCGCCACATATTTACTTACCCCAAAGCCTAAACCACCAGGAGACGCACCAAGTCTTCAAATAGGTGGTATTCAAGGTAGAAGTAGGTTTAATCCTGTTAGTGGATTTGAATCTGCACAAGATCTAGCTGTTTTAGGTTCTTTTATTCCTTTAGTTTACGCAAGGTTAGGTGTAAGAGTCTCTAGCCAATTACTCTGGTCGCAAATTCGTGATAAAAAATATGGTCAAGAGATTAATGCTATTTGTTTGTTTTCTCATGGTGAAATAGGTTCAACGCCAGAATTTAAAACTTTTGCTTTAGGTGAAACTTTTTTAGATACTTTCCCAGCATCAAAATTAAAACTTTATTTTTCTAAAGGTGGTCGTGCTAATACAAGAATGCAGGCTACTACACAACAACCAGAACTTAATAAACAAAATCGTTTAAACCCGTCTGATTTTGTTGGAGGTACTGCTGCTAATACTCATAATCTTAGTAACCGTGGAAATAGAGAGTACGACGATAATGATCCTTTTATGGTTAAGTTGCTAGATGGTAATGGTAATTGGGTATGGCAACCAAGTTTTTCAAGCGTAAAAACCCCTTCTTCTAATGTCAAATTTGGGCTTCATACCCCCATGCCTAATGGGAATGCTTACAAAATCAATTGGGAGTTGTTGTTATTTCCAAAAGATATGTCAGATAAACTTAGAGATGATACAGAAAAGAAAAGACAAAAAATAGTTCATTTTTTTCCAAGATATGTTTGTTTGAAAAGTAGTCAGTATGGAGGAAACTCAGCCCATAGAGAAGTAAATGTTGGGCATAATTTTGATTTAATTATTGAAAAACAAGATAATGAATTAGCTTTTATTGCTGATGCTTCTGATATAGATCCTGATCGTTCTAAAAGATGGGATAAGTTTTCACCTTGGGGTAGTTCAGATGCTAAATCTGCTGCTGATTCAACGAGAGAAGACGTTGATACGAACATGGCACTAGGTGAGCAATATATGGTCGGTTCAGCATTGGCAACGGTTTATCAAGAAACGGATGCAAATATTTGGACTCCTTTTCCTGTAAACGGACAGTTTCAAGGGAAAAGATACAAGATGAAAGTTGACGAAAAAGGCTGGATGAGTTTTGCAAATGAAACTGATGCAAAAATGCCTTATGAATCTTTAGTAATTCAAAAATGTGCAATTAGTACTTTTGCAAATACTAAAGAATGTGATGTAACACAAATAGGTATTAAAAGTATTGTATGGAGACAGATTAGCGGTATTCAGAATTTAAATGAATGTCCTAGTCGAGAAAGAATTGTTAGTTATGAAGGAGAAAACGGTAATATTAGTCTTGGATCAGTTAGTAAATATGTTAATCGTTTAAGTTTCTTTAAACTACAAGTAAAAGTTTTAAATACTAATACTGGTTGGACTGATGCATGTAGTCGAGTCTTTTGTGTAAGAGGTTCTACAAATCAACCTCAGTACAACACAATTAATATAAAACATATTGATTCAAAACCACTTGAATATCGTTTTCTTCCTGTGGCTGGAAATGTTCTTTTAAATAATGAATCAGATAGACAATTTTATATTTTAAGTTATGCAGCAGACTTATATAGTCATGCTTTTGATTTGTTTTATGACAATGGAGTAAAAGCTGTAACAGCGTATGTTTATTTTCATGCTGAAATTGGAACTCTTCCAAGTAGAAATTCATCAGATATAAATCGTGGAAATAGGTTTACTAATAATATTGAATGGGTCAGAGGAGGTTTAGGTTCTGGTTACGATTCAGAAGGTAATCCAATAGGAGATGGTAGCGATGCTGTTAGTGATTTCTCTCCAAAACTTAATCCGCATAGTGCAACTTGGACTTTACCTTCATTTAGTTGGTTGCAAACAGAATTTGCTCCTGCTGTAATAACACCTGCTATAAATAGAGCTAGAAATAATGGGCAAGGTGAGCCTTGGAATAGAGGAGGAACAAATCCCCAATTAAATGATTATGTTTACCACGGGACTGGGCCAGGAAATCAATATAACAACTGGGGAAGAACAGGGACTCCAAGCCCTAGCATAAGAAACTTTAAAGGCACTCCTAGTTATGGTGCTGGAAGTAATTCATATTTTAGTCATTATCACGGTGTTGAATTAACTGAAACTGAAGTAGGTGGTGGGCAAGTGCGTTGGCAATATTGGTTTGGTGGAACATTAATTCCTTCTGGTTCTTTGGCTGTGATGTTTGCAAATAAAGGTGATTATTCTCAAGTTAACAATTGGTCTGCGGCAGTAGAGGCAAATGATAGTAATGGCAACCCTACTGGTGTATGGCATCGTTTTAAAATAGCTAGGAATCCAAGTTCTCTAGGTAGTGGGCATGATTGGAGATATTCAAAAACATCTAATGGAGTTAAGACAAATTATTATGCAATTTCAGTTCAAGTTCAAGACAGAAATCTTCCTACACCTACTGTTCAAAACTTTACTGTAGTTAATCAAGGAGATGCAACTGGGACTGGTCTTCAAATTACTAGAAGTTCAAGTTCATGGACAAATGATAATGGTCAGACTGTTGCCAACGTAACTTATGCAAAACGAGATGGTTATTCAGGAACAGGTTATTTCACAGGTGATCAAGTTAAATTAGCTAGTAATGTTGATCCACATGTAACTTTTAATTTAATTGCAGGTACACCGTTTGTAGATCCTGATCAAACTTTTGATGATGGGCAAAACTATGACTTGTCAAATTTTCCTTCTCACAACACCTATTTCTATGATCAAAGAGATATAAATCCTAACAATGCTATAGCTGATTATTTTATGTATGACGCAGAAGATTCTAGTCATAGTAACTCACCTGAACATGAAATAACTCATGTGAATGAGATAATAGATGAAGGGACAAGTAGTGCAAATGCACTTATTAATTATGAAAAACTTGCAATTGGAGGCTTAAGAATTGGTGCAAGTCAAAACTTTAATCAATTCACTTCTTTATCTTGTTTTATAGAAGAAGGCATAAAAGTTCAAAGGTTAATTAGTGATTCAGGTGCGAATAGAACTATTGATCCCGTGACAGGTAAAAGTAATTTATTTGCTTCTACCGATAATATTGTTGAAATAGTTTATGACTTATTAACTAATACTGACTATGGGGCTGGTGATATCGCAGGTATAAAAGCTGTAAATGTAAGTGATATGCAAAAAGGTGCAAAATATTGCTTAGCTAACGGTTTTGCATGGAACGGTATTATTGATAAAGAATTAAATTTAAGAGATTTTATATTTGAAAATGCTGGTTATTGTTTCTTAGATTTTTGTATTGTTGGTGGGCAATTTAGTTTAAAGCCAGGCTTACCTACTAATCCTGACGGTTCTATAAGGTATAACATCACCAGAACTCAATTAGAGACTGAAGTAAAGGGATTATTTACTGACGGAAACATGAAAGACGTACAAGTTACTTTTTTAACTCCAGAAGAAAGAAGAATGTTTAAAGCAACTATTATTTATAGACAAAATGAAAAAGATGGTTTCCCAGAAACTAAAGCAAAAACCATTGCTTATAGAAAGGAAAATCAAGGAAATGACGCTTTTTTAAGAGCAGCAGAAGCGTTGCCTGAAGAAGTTTTTGATATGAGTGCATGGTGTGTCAGTGAAAGTCATGCAAAGAAATTTGCTGCTTATGCTTTGGCTACAAGAAAAGATGTTGATCATGGTATTACGTTTGAAACAACGCCAATTTCTGTTTTAAATTTGATGGCTGGTGATTATATTCGAGTAATGACTGAAGCTACTCATACAAGTCGATTTAAAAATGGAAGTATTGATAATGACTTAAATATTGTTAGTAGAGAAACGATAAGTGGTAGTCAGAAAATTTATTATTGGAAGCCAGGAGAAAATAATGTTGTAAATGAAGATACTTTTGTTTTTGCTGGAAACGGAACAGCTCCGAGTGGTGTTTTAAAAAACACTATATTTACAGTTGTTGATGAAACAAATGAAGATCGGTTGTATAAAATTGAATCAATTACCCATGGAGAGGAAGGTTTTATTAAAATCGCAGCAAGTCATGTTCCGTTTGTCCTTGAAAATGGTGTTAATTATATGAGCGTTCTACGGCATACCAATCCTTCTGATAGTAGTTTTGCTATTCGTTTCCCTGACGTAAACACACTCTAATGTCATCACCAATAGATTTTCCTCAAATCACCCCAAGTTCTAGAACTTATTCTCCTGGTGAATATCCTCAAAATGAATTTCAAGCTTTAAATGGAGTAAAAACTGTTATTCGATATGGAAAATATAGATATAATTCAACTTTGACATTGGGATTTAATAATATTACTGATGAACAAGCTTGGGAAATTATTGATAATTATCGGCAAGTAAATTCTGTTTATAACTATGTAGTTTTTAGTTCCGATAGAGGTTTAGCAGGAGTGGGAGTTACTGGACACACGTCAACAAGTGGTGCATTGACAAATTTAGCTACTTACATGGCAGAAACTTCAACCGCTGCAGGAGGACAAAAATGGCGATATGATGGCCCTCCAACGGTGACAAGTGTCTTTCCTGGACGTAGCAATGTTGAATGTAAATTTGTTGCTTGCCTCGATTCGCCTTAGAATATAATGACTGTTTAATTTAAAGATTGTCGTGGGCTACTATTCAGGCGGTGATGGGTTGATGAAAGTGGGTACTACCCCAGTCGCAACCGTAACCACATGGAGCTTTACTGCTTCACAAGAAACTTTAGACATTACAACTTTAGGAGATCACGACAGAAAACTCGTTGGTGGAACTCGCAGTGTTTCTGGCAGTGCTTCTATCTCTTGGTATTCAGCATCAGGTGCAAGTGCTGGAGACAAGATTGCTTCTACCTTAATGGGCAACCTAATAAAGTTAGATGGTTCTGTTTCGGATCAAGTAGCTTTAACACTTGGTATTACTGATTACGATAATCAAGAAAAAAGCATTACTATGACTGTTGTTTTAACAAGTATTGCTATGACTAGTAGTCAAGGTGAAGTCTTGTCTGCTGAAGTTTCCTTTGAGGCTGCTGATGCACCTAGTGCGCTTACTCTTAACGCTGCTTAAGTAGATGCCCACCTATTTAGGTAGTGGAGGGTTCATCGAACTCAAAAGAACATCAATGGAGCATTCTTTAAATGCTTCATTAGTTCCTAGTGACGTTAATACTTCAAGAAAAAGATTTTCAGTAACTGGTGTTAAATCAAATATTATTACTGGAGATAAAGTTGAAATAAAAAGAACAGATAGTACTGCAAATTTAGACTTAGTTTCTGGTCATTCAGCTAATGATGGTAGTTGGTTTGTTCATGTGGATGATATAGGAGGGATTCGTTTATATGAAACCTTTGCGTTGGCTGTAGGAGGAACAAAAACAAGTGCTTTAACTTTAGTTGTTCCTTCTGCTAATCAAGACATATCAATAAAAGCAAGAAATACTAGTTATAGACCTTTAGCAAGAATTGAAGAATATGAGTTCACAACACAAAGAGATCAAATAGAAATTAGTCAGTTAGGCGATGTTTTTAAAAGGCAATATGACAATGGAATGATTCAAGGACAAGGTTCAATGACTTGTTTTTGGGAACATAGATATGTAGCGACAGATCCTGATTATTCAACTGGGCAAGAATTTTCCTCTTATTTAGCTCGTTTAATTTTACGAGTACAGCAAGGTTCAGACTTTTTTGGTCGATTTTTTCTTTATAGAGAATCTGCTTCTTCTGCTAATAATGCTTGGTATGAATGTGATGCTCAAATAACAAGTTGTAGTGTTTCCATTCCTAATGTTGGAATAGTAAAAACTCAAATTGATTTTATTACTTCAGGAGAATTTAGTCTTCAAGTAGGTGCAACACCTGGATATGTCTTGCAAGAATCTACTGATCACCTATTACAAGAGGATGGAAGCAAAATTTTCTTAGAAGATGATGCGACATAATATATATAAGGTATAAACTGTCTCTAAAGACTAAGAGTTAAATGGCTGATCTTCAAATAAGTCAACTGCCTCAGTTAGCTGAAGCAGATCTAGGGGCTGCGGATGAACTTGCCATCGTTGATGATAGTGCGTCAGAAACGAAACGAATTACAGCGAAAGCTTTAGTTGAAAGAGGTGTTGCTTTAATTGATGCTGGTTCAATTCCTGGTACTGCGCTAGCAAGTTTTGGAACTGATACTGTTACTACAGCAGCTATAGCAGCAGATGCTGTTACAGCATCGGAGATAGCGGCGGGAGCAGTAGGCGCAAGTGAGATAGCTGATGGGTCAATAACAGCAACAGAAATAGCAGCTAATACTATTACCGCAGCACAGATAGCTGCCAATGCAATAGGAACCAGTGAATTAGCCGACGACGCTGTAGATAGTGCTGCTATAGCCGCAAATGCCGTAATAACTGCCAAAATTGCAGATGCAAATGTTACTTATGCAAAATTAAATCTAAGTGACGGAGATATAGCAGGAGCAAAAATAGCAAATAATTCAATAACAGCAGGACAAATTGCTACTGATGCTATTGGAGCCAGTGAACTTGCTAATAATGCTGTAGATACAAATGCTATTGCAAATGTAGCCGTTACAGGGAGCAAGATTGCAAGCAACGCAATAACAAATATAAAAATTACAGACGCAACAATAACAGGAGCAAAATTAGTTAATGACACAATTACAGCAACACAAATTGCTGCTAATGCGATTACTGCCTCAGAGTTGGCAGACGATGCTGTTGATACGGCTGCAATTCTTGATGATGCTGTAACTGCTGCAAAACTTGCGGCTGGTGCTGTCGATACAACAGCGTTAGGAGCAGGGGCTGTTACTGGAGCAAAAATAGCTGGGACAACTATTACAGCAGCAAATATTGCCGCAGGAACAATTACAGCTACTGAACTTGCAGCAAATTCTGTTGGCAATAGTGAGATAGCTGCTAACGCTGTAGGTGCTAGTGAATTAGCTGATGATTCTGTTGATACGGCAGCGATAGTTAATGGTGCTGTCACCAATGCCAAGATTGCAAATTCAACAATAACAGCAGCAAAACTAAACCTTTCAGATGGTGATATTGCTGGAGCAAAATTAGCTAATAATTCTATAACGGCAAATCAGATTGCAGCTAATGCAGTAGGTGCAAGTGAATTAGCAAATGATGCTGTAGATACTGCTGCCATAGCTGATGATGCTGTTACTGGAGCAAAAATAGCTGCTACCACAATCACTGGAGCAAAAATAGCTGCTACAACAATTGCAGCAGGAAATATTGTTGCAAATACTCTTACCTCTAATGAAATAGCTCCTAATGCAATAGGTGCTTCAGAGTTGGCAGACAATGCAGTAGATACAGCCGCAATAGTCAACGCAGCCGTAACTAACGACAAAATTGCAAATACAACAATTGCCTATGCAAAATTAAATTTATCAAATGGAGATATTGCTGGAGCGAAGATTGCTGATAACTCTCTTACAGCAACTCAAATAGCTGCTAACGCTATAGGGGCTAGTGAACTTGCAGATAATGCAGTTGACACCAATGCCATTGCGGATGATGCCGTAACAGGAGCAAAGATAGCCGCAGCAACTATTACTGGAGCAAATATTGCTACTGGCACTATTACTGCAACTCAATTAGCTGCTGATTCTGTAGGAACTAGTGAAATTGCCGCAAACGCAGTAGGAGCTTCAGAACTTGCAGATGATGCGGTAGATACAGCCGCAATAGCAAACTTGGCGGTTACGGGAGCAAAGATAGCTGCTTCGACAATTACAGCAGCAAAGTTAAATTTATCTGCTGGAGATATAGATGGAACAAAAATTACTAATGATTCAATTACAGCAACTCAAATAGCGGCAAATGCGGTAACAGCAAGTGAGTTAGCTGATAATGCTGTAGATACCGCTGCTCTTGCCGCTAATTCTGTAACAGCAGCAAAGATTGCAGCCAATGCAGTTGGAGCATCTGAACTTGCTGATGATGCTGTAGATACAGCAGCCGTAGCAAATGGAGCAATAACAACAGCAAAAATTGCTGATGGAGCAGTTACGACTGCCAAGCTTTCAGGAACTATTGAAGCTGGAACTCTTGCTGATGGTGCTGTTACAACAGCAAAACTGGCAGATGATGCGGTTACAGCAGCCAAGCTTGGAGCAGGTGCAGTTGATACAACTGCTTTAGGAGCAACTTCTGTAACGACAGCAAAAATTGCTGCTGGTGCAGTTACCGATGCAAAAGTAGCAACTGGAATTAGTGGAACAAAACTTACTGATGCAACGATTACTGCGGCAAAATTAAATACAGCAAATATAGACAGATCGTTAAATGTAGCTTCTGGAAATTTAGGGATCAATAATGTTATTTCTGCTGGAACCTCTGCAGGAATTACCTATAACGCTCAGGGCTTAATAACCGCTGCAACTGCACTGGTAGCAAGCGATTTGCCAGTTGCAACTGCAACTGCCGTTGGAGGCGTTTCTGTCCCTACAGCAGGTGGTTTAACAGTTACAGGAGCAGGTGCATTATCTATTGCAGCAACGACAACTGGTGCTACAGCAACAAAAGTCACGTTTAATAATTTTGGACAGATAACAGGTACTGCTACTCTTGCTGCTGCTGATTTACCTGTTGCTACTGCTAGTGCTGTTGGTGCAGTTTCTGTTCCTACAGGTGGGCCTTTAACAGTTGATTCAAACGGTGCAATTACAGTTGCTGATTCTGGGGTAACTGCTGGAACAGGAACAAAGGTTACGGTTGACGCAAAAGGTCGAGTTACTGTTCTTGCAAACTTAACAGACAGTGATCTTCCTGCTCATAGTGCAGCATTAATTACTTCTGGGTCTATTCCAACGGCAAGAATTGCAAATGATGCAATTACAGGAACAAAACTTGGAAACGCTTCAACAACGCTATTTGGATCTGTAGCTCAGACAGGTTTCCCGACATCCGAGTTCACAGGGCAATTTTTCTTCGATTCTGTATCTGAAGATTTATATATATATGATGGAAATGCTTATCAACCAGTAACAACTTTAACAAAAGGTTCGCTAGTTTTTGGAGGTACATTTAACGCTGCAACAAGTAAAGTTGCAAGTGTAACAACCGCAGGTGCGGCAGGTGGTTTGACCGTAGGATCTAATGTTCCAACGCCTACAAGTTCCACTGATGGTTTGTACTTAGTAGTCGAAAATGCTGGTACTCCCAGCGCACCAGCCCCAGTAGTTGCTCTTGCACCACCAGACTATATTTTAGGTGTTACAAATACATCGGGAAGTTCATGGGAAGAAATTGATTTATCTCAAACAGTGGCAGGGCAAGTTGCAAGCAATATTACTTTCACACCTTTTGGTCAACTTCAAAGTACTAATGTACAAGATGCTCTTGAAGAATTAGAGACAGAAAAGTTAGCAAAAGCAGGTGGTACTGTTACAGGTCAGGTGTTATTAGGTAACACTGCAACGCTTGTTTTCGAGGGTTCTAGTACAGACGCATACCAGACTACTTTAGGAGTTGTTAACCCAACTACAGCAGACAAAACAATACTTTTACCTAATACTTCTGGAACTTTAATAACAACTAACGATTCGGGTACTGTTACATCAGCAATGATTGCTGACGGAGCAATTCTTAATGCCGATATAAATGCTTCTGCTGCAATTGCGTTTACAAAATTAGCAGATTTAGCATCAGCAAAAATTCTTGTTGGAGATGCAAATAATGATGCTGTTGCAGTTTCAGTTACAGGAGATATATCAATCTCTAATTCAGGTGTCGTTGGAATTTCAAGTGGTGTAATTGTTGACGGTGATATTTCTGGATCGGCTCAAATTACAGGATCAAAAGTTGTCACTGGAACGACAAGTGCTGTTGGTGTTCTTCAGTTGACAAACGCAGCAGATAGTACAAGTGCTACTACGGCTGCCACACCTGCTGCTGTAAAGATTGCAAAAGACGCTGCTGACGCTGCTGCTACAACAGCAAATGCGGCGTTGCCGAAAGCTGGCGGTACTTTAAGTGACAACCTAATTATAGATAATGCAAAAAGTGTCAGATTCTCTGAAGCTGATTCAAATGGCGCACATTATTTAGCACTAAAAGCTCCTGATTCTGTAACTGCTGATATTACTTTTACATTGCCAGATGGTGATGGTAGTTCTGGGCAAAGACTACAAACAGATGGATCTGGAAATTTAAGTTGGGGTACAGATAATTCAACAGACCCCACCAAATTACCATTAGCAGGCGGCACATTAAGTGGCGACTTAAATCTAGGAAGCAACGATATAACTAATGGTGGAACAATTACAGGAACATTTGTTGGAAACATTACTGGAAATGTAACAGGTAATGTTACTGGAAACACCTCTGGTTCTGCTGGCTCTTGTACTGGCAATGCAGCTACAGCATCAGCTTTAGCTTCTGCGGTGACAATCGGTGGCGTTAGTTTCGACGGTTCAGCAAATATAAATCTTGCTGGTGTTAATACCGCTGGTACTCAAGACACTTCAGGTACAGCAGCACTCGCAACACAATTCACAGTTACAGCAAATAATTCAACAAACGAAACCGTTTATCCTTTGTTCTCTGATGGTGCGACAGGTAGTCAAGGCGCAGAAACAGATACAGGACTTACTTACAATCCTTCGACTGGAGCTTTAACTTCTACTTCTTTTGTTGGTGGATTAACTGGAGATGTCACAGGTAATGTTTCTGGTTCTGCTGGTAGTTGCACAGGAAATGCTGCAACTGCAACAGCTTTAGCTACAGCAAGAGCAATAAATGGAGTTAACTTTGATGGTTCGGCTGCAATCACAATTACGGCTGCTGCTGGAACATTAAGTGGAGCAACCTTGGCTAGTGGAGTAACTGCTAGTTCTTTAACTTCGGTTGGAACACTTACAGGTCTAACAAGTAGTGGTGATATTAATCTGAACGCTCAAGCAGACCTTCGGTTTAAGGACGCTGATAGCTCTCATTATGTCGCTCTTCAATCTCCTGCTTCTGTTGCAAGCAGTTTTACTCTTACTCTCCCTTCGGCTGACGCTGCTGTTTCTGGCTATGTCTTAGCTAGTGATGGATCTGGAACTTTATCTTGGGTTGACCCCGGTTCGACATCATCACCAACATTTACAGGAGATGCAACTCTTACTAACGATGGTGCTTTAGTTGGATTCTCAAATCTAAATGCAACTTATACAGGAAACGCAAAAACATTAACAGTTACGGTTGCAAGTAAAACTGGCGCACATCGTTATAACGGAACTGGATCTAGTTCTGGATACAAGATTGATGGAAAAGAATCTCCTTTCTTAACTCTTACTCCAGGTCGTACATATAAATTTGATCAGGCAGATAACTCAAACTCAGGCCATCCACTACGTTTTTACTTAGAGGCAGATAAGACAACTGCTTATACAACAGGCGTTACTACTAACGGTACTGCTGGTTCGGCTGGTGCTTACACGCAGATAGTTGTTTCAGATACGACTCCACAGATATTGCATTATCAATGCTCATCTCATGCGTCGATGGGTAATAGCGTTCAAACAAATAGCAATGTATCTGCAAAATTAGCAACGGCTAGAACAATAAATGGAGTGAGCTTTGATGGTTCTGCTGATGTAACAGTTACTGCTGCTGCTGGCACGTTGACTGGTACGGAATTAAAAAGCAGTGTTGTTACTTCGAGCTTGACTTCTGTTGGGACACTTGGAAGTTTAAATGTCACAAATAATGTTGTAGTTGGCGGCAACCTTACTGTTCAAGGAACCACTACAACGGTTTCAAGTACCACCGTTGAAGTGGCTGACAAAAATATTGAACTTGGTAAGGTATCAAGTCCATCTAATACAACGGCTGATGGCGGTGGTATTACTCTTGATGCTGGATCTGATGGAGATAAAACATGGAACTGGGTTAATTCAACAGGTGCTTGGACATCTTCAGAACATATTCAAGTTGCTAGTGGTAAGACATTCATTGGAGATGGTTCAACCTTAACTGCATTAAACGCATCAAACTTAGCTTCTGGAACGGTAGCAACAGCGAGACTTGGAAGTGGTACAGCTTCTAGTTCTAACTTCTTAAGAGGTGATGGATCTTGGCAGTCTCTTCCAAGTAGTGATTTAGTTAATGATACAAGTCCACAATTAGGAGGAAATTTAGATGTAAATACAAAGAATATTCTTTTTGGAGATAGTGCTAATGGTGATACAGATGACGTTTTAAAGTTTGGTGCTGGAACAGATTTAAAGCTTTATTCAGATGGTACTAATGGTTATGTAAATGCTGGAACAGCACTTCGTTTAGGAGCTTCAACAGCTACAACTTCTTTAGTTATTACTCCAAGCCTTATAAGTCTTAATCAAGTAGCAACTTTTGATGATGATGTTACTTTTACTGGGGGTACTGCAAATGTTGTTTGGGATAAATCAGATAACGCTCTTGAGTTTGCTTCTGGTGCAAACATCACTCTTACAGATTCAAATATTATCCGATTTGTAAATGGCTCTTCAGGAACTAGCGGTGGCAATGAAGGAATTATGTTTGGAGCCTCTGGGTCAGAACTATTAAAAATATTTAACTGGGGTTCTACAGGATCTAGTGCTAAATCTCGCTTTGAAAGTGGTGCTCCAAATGGATTTGAATTTAAAGGTGCAGCTTTTAATGTCAGAAACAGTGTCCCAAATGACATTATTTATTCTGATGGAGCCTATGTAAAACTTTATTTTAGTGATGGAACAAACTCAACAGAAAAACTTGCAACAACTTCAACTGGAATAGACGTTACAGGAACCTTAGTTTCTGATGGTTTAACTGTTGATGGTGATGTCACTCTGACAGGTGCAAGTGCAAATGTTACTTGGGATAAGTCAACAGATGATCTGATCTTTAACGACAATGCAAAGGCAATATTTGGTACAAGTTCAGATGGGTTAGAAATTTATCATGATTCAAATGATTCATACGTTACTAACACTGGTACAGGTAATTTAATTATCAAAGGAGATGACGTTCATATTCAAAGCACTACTGGCGAAAATATGATCAATTGCCACGAAGATGGCTCTGTGCAGATTAACCATAACAATATAAAAGTTATGGACACAGATACTAACGGTATTTCAGTTTATGGCCCAGAAGGAGGAGAAGGACTTATAAAACTATATGCTGATGAAGGTGATGATAATGCTGACAAGTGGAAAATAGTATCAGATACAAGCGGTAATTTTAAAGTTGCTAACTTCTCAACAGGATCTTGGGTTGACGGTTTAACTTTAAACGGCTCAAATAACGCCACGTTTGCTGGTACAGATTTTGGGTTTGGTACTACTCCTGGTGGAACTCCAGCAGGTAAAAATGTTTTCCTTGCTATAGGTGATAGTGATACTGGTATTGTTCAGGACGGTGACGGGCAACTTGAAATATGGGCTAATAACACTGAGGTTGTTCATTTTAACGCTATTGATGGTTATGTAAGTACGAAACCAATAACTACTACTGGAGCAGTCCAGACAGGTGATTTAACTATATTAAATGGTAATCCAGACTTAAAACTAAAAGACAGTAATCACGGTGGTAACAATACCGAACACTTCATTACTTTCCAAGATAGTAGTGGAAATAATCAAATGAATATTGGTTCGCCTTTTGGTGAGCAACATTTAAGAATTAAACATGACACAACTGAGTTAGTAAAGATACAAACAGACGGCAAGGTTGGTATAGGTGATACAGCTCCAGATGCTTTGTTATCGATAAAAGGTGATTCAAATGAAGCTAGTAATCCTTCTATTCGGTTAAAGGACGGAGCAGACTCTAGAGAGGCTTGGATAACTAATAATTCAGGTGACTTATTCCTAGCAAATGGTGGTGACGACAATGTTTATCACTCTCGAATCAGGTTGATGGATGGTAAGCAAATCAATTTTGATATTGATGGTGCGAACGCTTTAAACATTGATAGTTCACGAAACGCCTCGTTTGCTGGAACGGTATCAGACAGCAAAGGTAACCTGCGTTCTATACCAAGAAACAACCAAAGTTCCGCTTATACACTTGTAGCGGCTGATGCTGGTAAATGTATAACAGCCGCAGGAGAGATAACTGTACCTTACCAAACTAGTGGTTCTGATGTTTTTGCAGAGGGAGATGCCGTAACTATTATTGCTGATACTGGTTCTGATATAGCGATTACTCAAGGTTCAGGTCTTACTATGTATAACACAGCAGATGCTTCAACAGGTTCTAAAACGCTTGCAGCGAGAGGAATGTGTACTATTTGGTTTGTTTCTGCTAATAACTGCTATATCTCAGGTTCACCACTGAGTTAAAAAATGTACCTACTAACTAACACACAACACGGAGATTAATTATGAGTCCTATTCAACAAATGCTTTTAGGTGTAGGTGCAGTTGCTACGAAGACATACGTTGACGATGTTTTTGCTATAAATACTTGGGTTGGAAATAGTACAGCTAGAAATATTACTAATGATATTGACTTGTCAACTGAAGGAGGAATGTGTTGGCTAAAAGCTAGACATGTAGACAATACTGGTACTTATTGGTCTTTATGGGATACAGAACGTGGCATTAAAGATTATCTTCAATCAAGTAATGAAGATGAAGAAAAATTTGATAGTCAAGGTGTAATTGCATTTAATACTGATGGCTTTAGGTTGGGTGCAGGTGGTTCGGGAAATTTTGTCAGTGGTGGTACTGGTAGAGATTATGTTGGGTATACGTTTAGAAAAAGTCCAGGTTTCTTTGATTGCATAAAGTACACAGGAGGAGGAGAACAGGCTTCATCTCCGAAAACCATCACTCATAGCTTGGGTTGTGTTCCAGCTTTGATTATTTGTAAACAAAGAACTGATGCGTGGTCAAACTGGTTTGTATACCACCATAGTTTAGGAGAAGATAAGTTTCTTAATTTAAGTAAAGATGGTATAGGAGCTAGTTATAACGGTGGTTTTAAAAATATTACAAGTTCTAGTTTTGGTGTCTTTGATAGTAATGCCACAAATAGTAAAGATTTTATAGCTTATGTATTTGCAGGAAGCAAGTCTGAAGCTACTGGAGCAAGGTCTATTCCTTTTGCTTCTGCTGGTCGTTATTTAAGTGTGGGATCAAGTAGTGATTTCACTTTAGGAACTAACGATTTTACTTTAGAAACGTGGATATATCCTGAAAGTTGCACTCAAGATATTGGTATTCCAGACCCTAGGGCTGCCAGTACAAATGCAGTTCAATGTATGTTTGGTTTTAATAATTCCTTGCAGCTATTTGTGTATGTTAATGGTAGTCATTTAATTTCACCTTCTAGTAGCACTGCCATGACTGCGGAGAGATGGCAGCATGTCGCATATTGCAGAAATGGTAGTACTGGAAAAATATTTTTAAACGGAAAGGAAGTAGCTTCTGTTACAGATAATAATAATTATGTGCAGGCTAGTGCTGCCTATGGTTGGCATGCTTATCAAGGGGCAACATTTGTTGGCAAATTATCTAATGCAAGGATAGTTAACGGAACAGCAGTTTATACATCAGAGTTCACACCACCAATAGAGCCATTAGGAAACATAACAAATACTAAGCTTTTATTTTGTAATACTTCAACAATTACAGGTTCAACTGTAACTCCTGGAACGGTTACAGGTACTGGTTTTACTGGAGCAGTAACTTCACAAACTTCTTATTTTGCAAGTGGAAATAGTATAAATGGCCCAAACGGGAATGGTGAATATAGAATTTGGTACAACTCAGGTCTAGGACAATATTATTACAGCTTTGGAAGTATTGGAAATACAGGTCTAGGTAGTCAATCTAGTTATTATGCAGCCGCAGAACAGATGACTATCAACTTGAGAAATGCAGGAATAATAACGGCTAGCCAAGATATTTACCCAGGTGGTACATCTGGTTTTGTTGCAACAATACTTAGGAATTTTGCAGATTTAACGGATTCAGAAACAAACAATCCCTTTGATGATCGTGATGCTTTTGTTTTTGGAGAGAACGCAGATCAAAATATAATTAAGTGTGGGTCGTATATTGGGCAAGGAAACTCTAGTGGACAAGTTGAAATTGATGTAGATTGGCAACCACAGTACGTATTGGTAAAAAATGCTTCTACTGCTGGTACTGATTGGATGATTGTTGACACAAAGAGAGGATTTGGCCCTCATGATATTAACGAAAAACAGTTATATATAAATAAAACTGCTGTAGAAGATAGTGGTGATCCGTACAATATAAAATCTACAGGATGGAGCCTTTTTGATAGTAATGATAAGGTAAATAAGGATGGAGATACTTATATTTACATCGCAATTAGGTCATCAGATGGATACGTTAGTAAGCCCGTTGAACTTGCTACCGATGTATTTACTACTGTTGTTGGTACGAGTAGCAACGATGAGCCAGGCTTTACAAGCGGATTTGATGTTGATTTTGCTTTAATGAGACAACCTGCTAGTAGTAGTAGTTGGTGGGTTGGAGCAAGACTAACGCAGGGAAAATATTTAACAACCGATACCACTAGTAGCGAATCAGGTGATGGTGGACAGATGTATGACTATGATAATGGATTTTATGCTAGTGGTGGTGTCTCTGATTACAACGCATGGCTTTGGAAGCGTCACAGTGGCTTTGATGTGCTTTCTTATATAGGTGACGGATCAGGAGGAGGTCGTCAAATACGTCATTCGTTGAATAAAATCCCGGAGATGATGTGGCTAATCAAAACAGGTGGTAGCGATAGAGAGGTTTATCACAAAGGCTTAGGGGGAGGAAGTAGCCCTGAAACTAAATCAATAAAGTTAAATGAGTCTGATGCGGAGAGTATCACAAGGTGGCAAAATACGGCTCCTACTAATACTGTGTTTAGTATTAGTAGTTCACTCAATACAAACAATGATAAGTGGAGAGCCTTTCTCTTCGCCAGCGTTGACGGCATCAGCAAGGTTGGTTATTACTCAGGAACATCTAACCAAGAAAGGGGTGTAGATTGTGGCTTTGTTCCTAGATTTATAATAATAAAACAAAGCAATTCATCTAGTGATTGGTTTGTTTTTGATACCCTAAGAGGAATAAATTCAACATGGCAACAAGGTGATCACAAGTTGGCTTTAAACTCAAGTGCTGCTCAAGATAGTAGTACCGATTATTTAATTTTAACAAGTTCAGGATTTAGATTGCAAGGTGGTAATTTAAGTGGTACTGGAAATAATTATCTGTTTTATGCTCACGCATAGTGTTAGCCGATAAGGTCAAAGATAGACAGTAGGGCTATAATTAAAAGGCATATACACTTTATCTATGTCTACTATCTCTGAACTAGACGCTGCTGTTGAAGAATACAACGGTGTTGTTAAAAGACAGCAAGAAGCAAACAAAGCTGAACTTCAGCCTCTTGCAGTAAGAATCCAAGAATTACAAGGCAAAATTATTAACGAAGCTAGAGAAGCTGATAAAGCTACTGATGAGGCAGGCGAGGCTTGTCCTGCATGATAAAAATAATAACTTGGATTAATTTCGCTGCCTTCATATTGGGGGTGACGAGTTTAGGTGGTGCATTTGTTTTTAGATCTAAAATTTTTGATGCTGTTTTAGATGGCGTTAAAAAAGAACTTCCTTCTTTAGTTCAAGATGCAATGCCAGAAATGCCAAAAGTGCCTAATATGACTGGCCCTGTGCTTCCGTTCGGGAAATAAAATGATCCAATTTAAATCCTTTAACGGCCTAACTTCTTTAGTGTTAGGCGGTGGACTCATTGCCACCAATTTTATGAGCTTAAACATGTTAGCTCGTAAGGATTCAGGCATACCAGACATAGCAAAACTTGCAAATACTCCTTATAGCTCAATTCAAATAAGGAGTGAAAAAGGTGCTGATGGTGCTGAAGAGTGGATGTTTAACTCTAAGCAACATGATCCGAAAACGATGTTGGCCTATGAAAGTAGTGAACAACCTACGTTTAATGGTGGTGTAAAAACTAAGCATATTCATAAAGAATCTGTAGCTCAGTTTGCAATTTACCCTCAAGGAGAAGGAGGGAAACTTACAGATAAACAGATTGAATGTATAGAAAAAATGGCTCAGGGAAGATCTAATGGACAGTTGATTGCTGATGCTGGATCAGTTCAAGTTACACCTGCAATCGCTGGA
>VTLG01001838.1_pt1 | contig 24328 bp, 26 predicted proteins | sample 4694571 | NCBI WGS metagenome assembly VTLG01 (sample SAMN12604809, study PRJNA352737) | marine metagenome | biome: ENVO:00000447; feature: ENVO:00000209|ENVO:00000569|ENVO:01000036; material: ENVO:00002151; isolation source: viral sequences binned using virsorter ...
ACTTATGGTAAAGACCTATTAAAAAATACAAAAGGTGCCCACCTTAAGTCTCCAGAGAGTGTCCCAAGACCTGAACCTAAAACCGTAGATTCTACTACAGCTGCTAAGCAAGTTTTACAGAATGATCAAGACCCAATAAGAGGATCTAGAAGTGGTACCCAACGAGTCTTAACAAATGCTCAAATACGACTACTTTCAGATGGTAGTGATGAGGGTGTAGCAGAGTTACTTAGAAGCCTAAACGCTAGGAATCCTATTAATCTTGATGATTTAAAGGCAACAGCTAAGTTAACTGATAAACAAATGCTTGAGCAAGGTTTAGAAAAAGCTCAAGAGGCAATGGATATGACTGGTAAAGTTGACCTAAAAAAGGTTGAATTTGATCCAAGCAATCCAAATGAGTTGAGTGATATAGGCATCCTACAAGTTAGATTCTTACTTCAAAATGTATCTCAACAGCTCTACGATAATGCTTATCACATTATGCAAAAGGGTAATGTCAATGTAGATAACTTTGAAGATGTTAAACAGCTAGCAGAGTCTTGGAAAGCCTTAGCAAAAATACATAAGATTAATGCTAATGCAGCTGGTAGACGATTACATACCTATTCTCTCAAGCTAGGTGAAACAGGAATTGAGGTTCCTAATCCAATACAGCCTCCATCAATGGAGCAACTAGCTCGAGAAATTAGAGATGGTGAAAAGGTACTAGATGATTTAATTGAGAAGATGGGTAAAGGAGACCCAACGGCTAAAAGAGAAGCGATGAGAATTGCTCAAGCTTTACTATTAGCTGATGGAGATCCAAGTTTATCTAGAGGTCTATTCAAATATGTTAGAGAAATATCTTTAGGTCAAGCATTCAAATCTTTCTATAATTCTCTACTTTCAGGTCCAGCTACCCATGCAGTTAACGCTATATCTAACGCTGCTAATATTGCTCTTAGACCTGTAACTGGTATTGCAGGGTCTTATTTAGGAGGAAATAAAAGCCATCGTCAAATGGCTATTGCTGGGTTCTATGGGTTCCAACATACCCTTAAGGATTCTTGGGAAATATTTGGAAGAGTATTCAAGAATGGTGGTACACCTATTAACGATGGAGGTAAAGTCCCCCAACTAAGTAGAGAACTAAACGCAAAGGTAGAACTTATTCAAAAGGTTGCTGCAGATTCTGATGATGTGGGTTTAAAAGCTGCCTCATGGATCATAAGTATGCAGAAGGCTCTCAACGAGTTTCCATTGATGAATCTCCCGATGAATTTACTTACATCTAGTGACGAGCTCTTTAAAACAATGGTTAGCCGGATGGAATATAACTCTCGGATTATGTCTGAGGCTATATCTGAAGCCGGTACGGATGTAGATAAGGTTGATGAAATCTTTAAAACACTCCTAGAAAAGCATAAAGGGAACAATTTTGATTTGAAGTCAGGTGCAATTACTAACCCTGACCTTTTAAAAACTGCAAAAGATATGACTTTCCAGACCGAACTAGACGGCTGGATGAAGATGTTTGGCAATTTTATTAATAACTCTCCTTTATTAAAACCTTTCTTCCCCTTTGTTAAGACTGGTCATAACATCATGGTCTACACAGCTAGCCATGTACCAGTACTAAATAGAGCATTGGTTGAATATCGGGCAGTAATGGAGGGAACAGATGAATATGCCAAGTCAGTGTGGAGAGGTAGAGAAGCTTTAGGCTCAATGACTATCTTATCTACAGCTACTGCAGCAGCTACAGGTCATATCACCGGTAATGCTCCCCCAGACCCAGAGAGAAGAAAGATATGGCTTAAAACACACCAAGAAAGGTCTATTAAAATAGGAGAATACATAGATGCTGATGGTAATAAACAAACTAAATGGTTGAGGTATGACCGTATTGAACCATTTGGTCAAATAATGGCTGCCACAGCTGACTTAGTAGAGATGTGGAAAGGTAAAGATCTTTCTGAAGATCAAGTTCAATATTGGGCTGGTCATCTTCAATGGTCTTTAGCAGCAAACTTCACAAATAAATCATATATGCAAGGCTTAGTGCCATTAGGAAGGCTTTTGTCTCCTGACTATCAGGGGTTAGACAAGATGGCAACAATAGGTCCAGAAACATTAAATAGTTTCCTACCTTATTCCTCAGCTAGAAGAGCTTTCTCTAATGCTTTAAACCCATATATGCAAGAGTTCAATACAAGTCTAGAGCGATTAAGATTCCAAGCTACAGGTGGTCTTGTTGGTGGAGGTAATATCTCCTATGACTGGCTAACCGGTGAACCTATACAAAATGATAGTGGTGGTGGTAACGCTTTCTCTCCTCTAAAAGTCAATACAAGAAACACAAGTATTGTTCATGACAAATTAGAAGATATTCAATTTGATACAAGCGTAATCATTCAGGAATTAGGTGGAATAGAGCTCAAACCTGAACATAAATCTCGACTACTACAGTTAATGGGTGAGTCAGGTCTACATGATCAGATTAAAAAGTGGGTTACTCTTCCAGACTTTGACGAGGCTGTAGAGGCATATAAGGATAAATTAAGGACTGGTCAAAACGTAAGCAGAAAGAACGAAATATTCTACAAAGAGATCTCAAGAATGGTTAGAAATGCTCGAGATGAAGCTTTAGAACAAGTTAAAGCAGAGTTCCCAGAGCTAAATCAAGAGATTCGCAATCAAAACCTACTTAGACATCAACAAAAAACAGGTCCACTTTCACAAACTCAGCAAATCCAGAACCTAGCCAATTTTTAAGATGACAATAAGCAATGGCAGTAACATCAAACTCATACACAGGTAATGGGTCAACAACCCAATACTCAATTACATTTCAATATATAGCTACCACTGACATAAAAGCTCAGATCAATGGTGTAGCAACAACAGCATTTTCATTAGCCAACGCAACAACACTTCAATTCAATAGTGCTCCAGCAAACGGGGCAGCCATTACCATCTATAGAGAAACAGATGATACAAGTATCCCAGCTACCTTCTTTGCTGGGTCTTCTATTCGTTCTCAAGACTTAAATGATAACTTTACTCAGACCTTATATATAGGACAAGAAACCTCAGATAGATCGCTAAGTACCTTAGGGGGTACAATGAGTGGCGATGTAGCTTTAGGTCAAAACGCTAAGCTTATATTTGAAGGATCTGCAGCTAATGCCAACGAAACAACCCTTACTGTAACCAACCCCACAGCAGATAGGACTATAACCCTACCTAACGTCACAGGTACGGTAGTCACAACGGGAGATAGTGGCACAGTTACATCAACAATGATTGCTGATGGGACTATTGCAGCTGCAGATCTAGCTAGTAACTCGGTTACCACAGCGAAGATAGTAGATGCAAACGTCACCACAGCTAAGATTGCTGATAGTCAAATCACCTCTGCTAAGATTGCAGATGGAACTATTGTTGCTGGAGACCTTGCGAGTAACTCAGTAACAACGGTAAAGGTAACTGATGCCAATATCACAACTGCAAAGATTGCAGACTCGAATGTAACTACGGCAAAGATTGCAGATAATGCAATTACTAATGCAAAGATGGCTGATAATTCAGTCAACTCAGCTGAGATAGCAGCAAATGCTGTAACAGCTAGTGAGTTAGCAGATAATGCTGTTGATACAGCTGCTATAGCCGACAATGCCATAACCTCTGCAAAGATTGTTGCTAATGCAGTTACCTCTTCAGAGCTAGCCGACAATGCTGTAGACACTGCAGCTATTACTAATGCTTCTGTAACCTCTGCAAAGCTTGCAAATAGCTCTATAACCAATAGTCAATTAACGGCTAATTGTATAGCGACCTCAAATATTGCAGACAATGCTATTACAGCTGCAAAGATTAACGCTAATGCAGTAGACACATCTGAAATTAAAGATGATGCTGTAACAGTTGCAAAGATTGCTGATGCAGAACTAAGCACCTTAGCCGGTATGCAGTCAGGTACTGCCTCAGTCTTAGCTTCCTCAACAGCTCTAACCTCAACAACTGCAGAACTCAACCAATTAGACGGAAAAACTGTCACCTCTTCCTTTAATGGAGGCAATTCTAATGACATCCCTACTAGCTCGGCTATTAATAGTCATTTTATTAGTCTTATTAATAGCTTGGGCGGCTTTGTTGCCATATCAAATGAAGTTAGCTTCCCCAATACAAACCCCGACCCCTCGGATAATGCTGGAACCGTTGTCTCTATCCAAGATGCAGGCGGTGTAGTTATCAATGGATCAGGTGTTAGTACAACGGGTCGAACAGTTGGAGGCTCAACGGTCACTATTAATGGATTTCCAAGTTCTTTATATAGTAAAACTCTAGCCGCTGACTTAGGCTTACAAGTTCAAACAACATCTACTCTAAATACTTATACATATCATAAGTTAATCGCTAAAGAGGCTGATGTTGAACAGCTATCTACTGATATAAACGACTTTGCTGCTAGGTATAGGGTAGGAGGTAGTAATCCTACAACTGATCTAGACAATGGAGACCTGTTCTTTAATACAGGAACCGGCAAGATGTTGGTTTATAACTCCAACAACACAGCATGGGAGGAAGTTCAGTCAGTTGGTAACTTCTTTATCAACACAATATCTAGCTATTCGGGAACAGGTGGAAATAGTGCAACATTTAATGGATCTGCTTACAGGTTCGTACTCAGCAATGCTCCAACAAACGCCGAACAGCTACTTGTTAGCATCAATGGAGTCGTTCAGAAGCCTACAGCCGGAACTTCTCAGCCCGCAGAAGGGTTTTCTATTGACGGTTCTTCTATTCTATTCTCCAGTGCTCCTCCTAGTGGTAGCGATTGGTTTATCATCACTATTGGATCGACTGTAAATATTGGTACTCCAAGTAATAACACAGTATCAACAGCTACCCTTCAAAACGGTGCAGTTACTGGAGAGAAGATAGCAACTAACTTAGAGCTAACAGATAATAAGGAGATTAGGTTTGGTACAAGTAATGACCTTTCCATCTACCACGATGGAACGGACTCGCACATTGACAGTGCAACCAGTGGTTTAGTCATTACAGATACAGGCGGCTATATGCGGCTAAAGTCTAATGATTTAAAACTAGAATCTGCAACAAATGAAGATTATATTGCTTGCACAGCTAATGGCTCAACATCTCTGTTTTACGATGACTCAGAAAAAATTCGCACTACAAGTACGGGAGCAACCGTTTTGGGAAGTCTTTACTGTAGTGATAATTTAAACTTAACTAACGATAATAAAAAGATTAATTTAGGGGATTCGTCAGATCTACAAATCTATCATGACGGAAGCCACTCTATCATTGAAGAATCTGGAACAGGTGCTTTAAAGCTTGTTACTAATAGTTCATTACAAGTTAGAAACGGCGATAAAGATACAGGTGAATATCTAATCAATGCAAATGTTAATGGCTCAACAACTCTGTATTACGATGGAGTATCAAAAGTCCACACCAACGCAAGCGGAGTTGATATAGGTTTATCAAGTAATGCTTGCCATTTAATGTTATTTGATGGTGGTGAAGCTCGATTTGGAACTGGACAAGATTTAGTCATCAAACATACGTCTACCAACAGCCTGATTAAACATAATGGCACAGGTGATTTATATATAGATTCCTATAATAAAGATATTTATATACGAACAGGTGATGGGAGTTCAGGCGTTGTAACTGCTATAGATTGTCAAAATAACGGAGCAGTAAATCTTCATCATAGTGGTTCGCTTAGAGCACTAACCACAGCTAATGGATTACAAGTCGAACAATCAGCTGGTGCTGACGTAGAATTCAGAATAAAAAATAGTGCAAATACTAATGCTTCAGCTACTAATTATATTTTATCTGAACATGATGGTAGGACTACAGCCAAGATAGTATTTGGTCGTAATAATGATGCTAACGATTTCAGTGCATCAGCAGGTTCGACTCAAGGTGATATTCAGTTTTATACAACGGCTAGTGGAACTACTACTAAACGAGCAAATATTAATAATACTGGTTATTTCCATGCAGATGGAGATAGTGGTAGTTTTGTAGATTGCTCTAGCAATTTACATGCATTTAGAAGTTCTACCAGTAACTGGGCTTTAAGAGCAATTAATTCCCATGCTTCTACTCCTTACGGAGTCCATGCATATTTTAATAACTCAGATCCCGATACTGGTAACTATCCTTTCTTTCAAGGTCAAGATCAAACAGGAACTAGATTTAGAGTACAATCTAATGGAAATGTTGAAAACCATGACAACAGTTATGGATCACTATCTGATGTAAAATTAAAAGAAAATATTGTTGATGCTGGATCACAATGGGAAGATATAAAAGCAATTAAAGTTCGTAATTTTAATTTTAAAACAAGTAAATCTAAGAAAAAACTTTTAGGTGTAGTAGCTCAAGAACTAGAAACTACTTCACCCGGATTAGTTGTTGAAACTCCTGATGAAGATTTAGAGCATAACGACCTTGGTACTACTACTAAGTCTGTTAGATACTCAATCTTATACATGAAATCAATTAAAGCCTTGCAAGAAGCTATGGCAAAAATAGAAACACTAGAAACAAAAGTAGCTGCATTGGAGGCTAAATAACTATGGCATTAACACAAGTAAGTACAAATGGTATTAAGGATGCCACAATAGCTACAGCCGATATTGCAGATGATGCAGTAACTCTTGCTAAGATGGCAGGTGGTACAGATGGTCAAATAATTACATATGATGCTTCTGGAAATCCAGTTGCAGTAGGACCGGGAACAGATGGTCAGGTCTTAACTTCTACAGGAGCTGGGTCACCTCCAGCTTTTGAAACCCCTGCCGCTGGAGTAGGTGGTGCAACAGGTGCTGACTTTAACGATGATGTAAAGATCCGCTTGGGTACAGGTAATGATTTAGAAATATATCATACGGGATCTCATGGATACATAACAGAAGGTACTGGTAATTTAAAAATAAGTGCTGCTAGTGGTCCTGTTCAAATACTTAAAGGTTCTAGTGAAAATATTGCTGCATTTACACCCGATAATAGCTGTGATCTCTATTACGACAACTCTTTGAAGCTAACCACTCAAAGTTGGGGCGTTGACATAACTGGAACACTTAGAGCTGATGATATCACATTACAAGATAGTCATATATTAAAAATTGGTAGTGATAACGATTTACAACTAACCCATTCAGGAGCTGATTCAACTATTAGCAAAACAACTGCTGGTAATTTATTGATATATGTCGAGGAAGATTTCTATCTAAAGCATGGCACTGAAAAAATGATTGCCGCTAAAGATGATAGTAAAATTGAACTCTACTACGATGGTTCTCTGAGATTTAGCACTGAGACTGATGGTGTAAGAATTTGGCCTGCTGGTGGTTCAGGTACAATAAACTTAAATACCTCAGTAAATGGTGATGTTTTTAATTTAAGTGCTAACAAGGATGGTACAGATACCACAGGCATCGCATTTAAAGTACAAACTACAGGTGGTTCTTCGGTAGAAAGAGTAAGAGTAACGGAAAATGGTTTAACCTTTAACGGGGATACTGCTAACTCGAATTCCTTAGACGACTACGAGCAGGGCGCGTTTACGCCTATATTGCGTAAAAGTGGAGATACGACAGGACAAGTAAGTGGTACAGGTGCTTATACGAAAATTGGGAATGTAGTTCATGCCAAGATTTGTTTTGCCAATAAAGCTTGTAGTAATATTCCTAATGGAGCTGTAGCTGAAATAGTAGGCTTACCATTCAATGCTCATCATGGGACTCATTCGGATGAAATGGCAATAAGTGGTCCTATGGTAGAAATGGGTATTGCACAAAGAAATGGAGGTATTTTTAGAACGACTACAGCAACAAGTTATCTTAGAGCATATTACATGCAAAACAATTCTACTTGGGCTGTTTGGTATGTAGACGACTTTAACAACAGTGGTGTTTATTTGATATTTGGAATTACCTATTTAACAACATAATTATGGCATTAACAGAAACAATAGCAAATGACAAAATAGAAGTCATTGATAAATGGAATATTGGAGTAAGAAAAGCAACCGTTATTAAAAAAGATGGTGTGGAACTTACTCGTACCTTTCATCGAAAAATATTAACACCGGGAATACTTGATGCAAGTGATAACCTAGTTGATACAGATGTCAGTGGAGAAGATGCAGACGTACAAGCAATATGTAATGCTGCATGGACTACACAAGTCAAAGCTGACTATAAAGCATTCTTAATCGCAAACAAAGCTGAAACAAACTCTTCATACGAATAATGGCAACAAAAACTTGGCAAGTAAACACCCTTCAAAGAGAACTTGCAGATGGGTATGTAAATAAAGTTATCTATCGTATTAACGGCGAGGATGGTACTTATTCATTTAGAGCTACAGGTGAGGTTGATCTACCTAAGCCTGATACTCTAGTGCCTTATGCTGAGCTTACAGAATCACAAGTATTAGGTTGGGTAAAGGCTAAACTAGATGCAGATAAAGCTGGCACTGTAGAGGCTATTGAAGCTGTTGTAGAGAACGGCGTAAACGAACAGAAAACCCCAACAACAGGTGTCGGTAAACCTTGGTAGATTAAGTCTACCCAGAGCAGAGCTGCCAAAGCCCTTACACCTACCCACAATCGACTTCAAGCCTCCCTCAGCCCGAATACCATCATATAAACCTATGGTGATCCCTCCGGCTGATCTAGAGGCTCCTGAGGACGTTGAGGCAGAGAAGACAACTGAGCAGCCTGAACCGCCAAGTATAAAGATACCTGTTATCGATATTCAAATGCCTGTACCGGAAACAGCGGTAGTGGTTACGGCGGTTACAACGGCGGTGGTAGCAGTAGCAACAACATCTATAACATCAACTTTATTTGAACCAATTAAAAAGAAGGTTCAAAAGTTCCTACAAGGAAAAATTGACGCATGGAAGAAAAAGAGAAAAGCCCGACTAAAAACCTCCTTACCAAAATAAAAGATGCAGCGGAAGATACCGAGCACCATATAGCTGTGCTTGGTACTTTTGTTCGTCTTGGCGTGGTGGTTTGGTCGGGCTTTATTTGAGAGTCATAACTCTTAATTACGTCGAGCTGCCAATGATTAAGAAGACGCAAAACACAGATATCACGTTCGTAGCAAGTATCTTTGGAAGTGCCCTCTACAGTTTTGGCCTTCAGACAAACAACGGCAACAAAGGCAATAGTAAACCTATTGAATGCCCAATGGCAAAGAAAAAAGAAACATGAAAAAATGGCTAGTACTCTTATTACTGGCATCACCGACGGTATCGAGAGCGGAGTTAATTACTCCCAATTTCACCCAAGGATCTATGAATTCTACTACCACGACTACTCAGGAAATCGTGGAGGAAATAACGACGACCACCTACGGTTCAGCCCTACAGAAGTGGAGCGGCGACAACATAACCCACTCCTCAACCTCTTCGGGTGGAATACTAGATTCAGATTCAGTATTCACAATGACAACCCCCGGGAGCGACTTTTCACTAGAAGTAGTGACAAGGGCAGCCAGCCAAGTTCTCTCGGTCACAGAAATAGAAAGAGAAATCGATACTTCCTCTACTACGGTCTCCTTATCAGTCTTCTCTCAGTAGGACCGGTTAAGGCTACTGAACCAGAGACGAATAACGTATCTAACCCGGTTGCTGCAGCCACTGGAAATGTAACCAATTCGGCAATTCAATTCCAGAACAACGGTGCGCCGTCGAGACAGCATTTCGGACCCCACATCTCATGCAATGGAGCGACGATGACTTTCTCGCCGTTCTACATGGGAAATCACACGACTCCCTATGACGACGTAATGGCTCAACAAAGCTATACCGTAGCTGAGAACTGGGGATTCCAAGTTAACTTTATGGTTCCCTTAGATCGTGAAGGATTAGATAGATGTCGCAGCATTGCCGCAAGGCAAGAGGAAAAGATGCGTCTGGACTACGAGTTGGTTCGTGCTCTCAAATGTGCCGAGCTCCAACAGAAAGGCTTCATGCTGGTTCCTAAATCACGAGTCTATAGCCTTTGTAGTGATGTGATTCCTATCGCTGCATATCTTAAACAACAAAAACCTCCAGAGGAAAAGAAAGAAGGCTGGTCATTCACCAATCCATTTAAAAAGAAATGAAAGAACTTATAGCACTTGTATGTCTCAGTTATTTGATATACAAATTTCTCAAATTTATTAGAGCTTATTAAATATGGCTTTTTATGACGGGCATGCTGCAAAGTTTATAGAGCCCAACCGTCAGCCCGGAGTAGCGAGACAGTTAGCAGCTGGAGCATCAAGTGCTAATACAGCATTGACAACCAGTACTAAAAGAATCTCTATTCGGGCTGTTACGGCAGACATTAGATATGCAATAGGCACAGGTAGCCAAACGGCTAATGCCTCTAGCAGTCACTTCATTGCACAAAACGAAAGACTTGAATTAGTTGTACCGGAGGCAGCAAACATAGCTGTCATTCGTGATGCATCTACTTCCGGAACTTTAGAACTATCAGAACTATTTTAAAAAATGTTATTACTCATCAAACCAATTCTCTTTGCTTTCCTTAAATCGGATTCTGTGAAAAATCTAGTAATTCAATTATTAGAAGCATATTCAAAAACCACAGATAATACGATAGACGACAAAGCAGTAGCACTAATAAAAGAAAAGTTGTTAGGTAAATGAACGAGAGAACATCAGAGGCTGCCTTTGAAGAGCTTCATACCTTATTAACTACTGAAATCATATCTCGTATTAAATCAGGTGAAGCCTCAACAGCTGACCTTAGAGCTGCAATTGATTGGCTTAAAGCGAATGACATCACAGGGGTTGCCTCTCAAGGCTCACCTCTAGCAGGTCTTGCCGGACTTATACCTGAGCTTGATTTTGATGAGGTTAAGAGACACATTAAATAAATATGCCAAAGTCGAGCAAGGCCAGACTTCGAGCACAAGCAAAATACAATCGCAAGCCAGCGCAAAAGAAAAGAAGAGCAGCTCTAAATCGTGAGAATCGCAAACGTGGTACCTACGGAAATAGAGATGGTCTTGATGTTTCTCATAAGAAGTCTGGACGCACTGTTTTAGAAAAAGCATCAAAGAACCGCCGCCGTAATGGACGTAGCGGTAAATCTAAATACAAAAAGTAAACCCCTAGTTATGAGCCAATGGATACTCCCCGAAGCCTCATGGAAGATCTCCTCACCTTTCGTAGCACAGATGCTAGGAGGATGTGGAGAGATCTTATTAAGCTTCGGGACCATCACGAATGCATATATTGCGGTGCGACGGAAGATCTAACCATTGACCACGTAAGGCCAAAATGTAGGGGTGGTGAAACAACTGCCTCTAACTGTGTGACCGCCTGCCTTGCCTGTAATCAGGCGAAAGGCTCACTAGATGTAAATCAATTCTTAAATTTAAAAGTATTATGACTGCCGAAGTATTTACTGCAGTAGCTAATCGTAGAGCTGGAACTATCCACACTTATGGATATGGACATATCTCTATTGATTCAACAGCTGACACAGCTCTAGCTAACATCACTACCTCTAGCACAATCACAGACGTTCTTGAAATCTTAGACGCTTGTATTGAAAGAGATAGAACTACTACCGCTACCTCAATCGGAGGAGCAACACAAAACCTCACCTCTAATGCTCCTACTGACATTGCTCTTAGCGCTGCAGCTGTATCTACAGGTGCAAACGGTTCCTCAACTCCAGTCACAGTAGGAACTCTTTCAGCTACAGCTACAGACTCTGCTAGCAACCTTACTTACACCCTTGTATCAGGTACAGGATCTACTAACAACGGTAACTATGCCATCTCAGGTACAACACTCCAGTTCACCCACTCCTCTGCTGGAGCTGGTACTGAGACTGTTCGTGTACGTGTAACAGATAGCTCATCCCTCTACTACGAGAAAGCCTTCACTATCACAATTAGCTAGTGAAAAATCAAGCCCTAGAACTCGACAAGAAAATACGTGAGGACTTTAGGGCTTTCCTCACCCTTGTTTGGAAAGAACTAAACCTACCAAGACCAACTAGAGCTCAATTAGCAATAGCAAAATATCTACAGCATGGACCCAAGAGACTCCAAATTTCCGCTTTTAGGGGTGTTGGTAAATCTTGGATTACTGCGGCTTTTGTTCTTTGGACGCTCTACAATGATCCGGATAAAAAGATCATGGTTATATCAGCGTCTAAGGAAAGAGCTGATAACTTTTCAATCTTTTGTCAAAAACTAATCATTGATATTCCTTGGTTACATCATCTAAGACCAAAAGGAGATGACCAGAGATGGAGTCGTATCTCTTTTGATGTTGGACCTGCAGCGCCCCACCAAGCCCCCAGCTGTAAGTCTGTTGGTATCACTTCGCAGATGACCGGATCTAGAGCAGATCTGATGTGCTTCGATGACGTAGAGGTTCCCCTTAACTCTGCCACTGATATGCAGAGAGAAAAACTCCTACAACTCATCACAGAAGCAGAGGCAATCTTAACGCCTAAGAAAAGTAGTAGAATCTTATTCTTAGGTACTCCTCAGTCAACCTTTACTGTCTATAGAAAGCTAGCCGAGAGAGCGTACAAGCCCTTTGTTTGGCCTTCTAGGTATCCTAAGAGTGTTGCTAATTACGAGGGTCTTCTAGCCCCTGAATTAGAGGATGATATTGCTAATGAAAAAGCTGAGAGTTGGGCTCCTACTGATTCAAGATTTACGGATCTTGACTTGACAGAAAGAGAGGCATCTATGGGTCGGAGTAACTTCATGCTCCAATTCCAATTAGATACAACTCTCTCTGATGAAGAGAAGTTCCCTCTCAAATTTAGAGACCTTATTGTTACCCCGCTTGGTGAAGAATGTGCAGCTAGGTATGTTTGGTCCGCTGATCCTCGCTACGTCATTAAAGACCTCAACCCTGTCGGCTTACCTGCTGATCGCTTCTATGCACCCATGTTCATTGAAGAAAGAGCAGTTCCATATAGTGAGACGATTATTTCGATTGACCCTAGCGGGAAGGGTGCCGATGAAGGTGTGGCCTGTTGCCTTTCTCAAGCTAATGGCTACATTTTCCTTAGAGAAGTCAGAGCTTATAAAGAAGGGTACTCTGATAGTACCTTGCTCGACATCATTTCTCTTGCTAAACGATACAACGCTACAAAGCTAGTCATAGAGACAAACTTTGGTGATGGTATGTTTACTGAACTCCTAAAGAGACATGCTATTGATCAACACCTATTTGCTGACCTAGAAGAGGTTAGAGCTACAACTAGAAAAGAAGAAAGAATCATAGACACATTAGAACCTGTGATGAATCAACATAAACTGATTGTTGATCCTAAGGTCTTTGAATGGGATTACAAATCTAATCCTGATCAACCTCCTGAGAAAAGACTTGAATATATGTTGATGTATCAACTCTCAAGGATGTGTCGGGATAAAGGCGCTGTAAGACATGATGACAGGGCTGATGGATTAGCTCTTGGCGTTAAATACTTTATTGATGCTGTTGCTCAATCAGCTCAAGAACAAATACGTCTACGAGAAAAAGAAGAGTGGGATGCTATGCATCAAGCTTTTATAGACCACCCTCATCTAGCCACAGATGCCCTTGTATTGGGTAGAAGCTTTAAAGGACTTAAAACCCTACCAAAGCAAGTCTATGACTGGACTCCGAAGCGTTAAGAGCTCATTGAAGGGAGGTAAACAGAGGAAGTGGTGCTCCTCTGTGTGGATTGCGGTGAGATGGAGACCCTCGTATCTTTCAGGGTCTCCTCCAATAAAGACAAACAAGACAAAGATTTAGAACAGCAATCTTTGATACTTCATAACCCTAGTGTTTCTAAGCGAACGAGCGTAGCGAGTGAGCGAGCTGAAACTGAAAAGGAGAATAATAGCAATAACCGTTAAAACTCCTTTAAGAGTCAATACCGATTGTATCTACTGTACCTTTATGTATTTATCTCCAGAGAGAGATACTTGTAAGACTCGATTACCTTCTCGGTGGTAGTACTCACATAATCTACATTTATTATTAGATTTTTTATAGACCTTTTTGTGTGATGTTATTCCACAGTCTTCACACTTAAATTCTACCAACCACTTACTTTTTGGATTTGGATTGTCTTCGCTAAATTTCCACAATGTTCAGCGGGGAACTTCTGCCCTTTTAATGTATCACATTATTTTTTATGAGTGGAGATAATTTGTTGGGTAAACAACCCATTAAGTTCTATTCAAAGGTTATTACTACTACAAAGATCGAATTGATGCGGATGGGGAGACTTGAACTCCCACGCCATAAAGACACGAGTACCTAAAACTCGCACGTCTACCAATTCCGTCACATCCGCCTAATGCTTAACCCTAGAGAGGGTCGAGTATTTTGTCAAAAATTTGTGTGGGGTATTCGCAAAGCGCTCCGGCTCAGATTCCCCCATAGCCCCTCCGGTTTTCGTGGTGTAGGGGGGTGGGGTACTTGTTTTTCGTGAGAGATACCTTGAGATCCCAGTCATAGCCTACATCCTCATCGGATTAAGGAACCGATGACCCAGCCAAAATCAAAACAAACTCACCTCAATTATTTATTTCTATTCCCATCTGTACGATTTCAATATGAGAAACAAGAGAAGCCCTGACTACTACCAACAAATCATGTACAAGATCCTTGTTCAACAGTACGACAGAATGAACAGACAATTAGATACCGTACCAATAGAGGGAGTAGATCTAGATAGAGATACAAAACACAGCCGAACAGTGAAAGGCATCATTGCAATGGAGGAGGAATGGATTGTAGATCCAAAGCTAAGAGCTCAGCTATCACTCATCGACCTGCAGCCACCTCAAGATATGGTCTAAAAGTATTAATCAGAATGAAAATGATTATCAAATATCACATCAAGGGTTGCAAACCATTAGAATCTAGGTAGCTTGTCTCTTGTAAGCAAAAATACTCTCAAGGAACACTATGACCCCCCCTACTTCGACTGAGAGGGTAGTTGCAGACTTACTCCGCTTCACTAAACGACTGCAAGTGGAACTGGACTCACTAGACCAAGACTCAGATAGGGCTAAAGACATCAAAGACTGTCTTGAAGAAATAGAGAATCAAAGCAATTATTCTTTAGAACGTGAGCTTCACTTGTTTGAGGCTTGGCAGTAATAATTGTTTCATTTTGTAAATAAGATTGCATCAGTGGGATTGAAGGCTCAATAATGGACATATCGAGATGATTTCCATCTTGATTCATTCAACAACCACCAATGCAATCATGTATTCAATTTCAGCAAAGAACACCAAGCAAGAGATCATCGACGAGGCAGTGCCATTAATTGATGATCTATCTGAGAAGAACTCAGAGCTACAACAAAGACAGCGATTCCTACTAATCCTGTTAGGTGTAGTTGCTACAACGGGCACAATCCTGTAATGTTGACCCGTTGAATGACCAAAGAGCTCTCAGTGGTGGGGGCTCTTTTTTTTATGCAATCAAATAAATGTATTTATCAACCCCAGTTGTTGAGCTCCTATCCCTTGCTCTCTTATATGCATGGTTCTTTACATGGTTAAGCACAATCAACGACAAAGATCACTCATCAAGCCGGCGCAATCATAAATAACATAAATATAACTGTATCTTAACAAAGCATTGCTAGTGGGACTGAAGGGACAATAATACATTCAAAGGCAAGCCCTTTTTTATTTCATTCAACAATCCCACTAAGGAAATGACCACCACCAAAACAAAGACAACTCGCAGCCGCAAGGCTAAAAGACGTAACACCGGACCTAGTGCAGAAGAGCGCCTCGTTAATGAGATCGTTCAAGCGCTTGAGTCCGGTGTTTCCCCTTGGAGGAAGCAATGGGTAGGCAACCCAGAGTCTTCACATAGAAACCTATTAACAGGTCATGAATATCAAGGGGCTAACGTAGCTCTACTTGAAATGATCGCTGCTTTTAGAGGATACAAAGCACCTCTATGGTTAGGAGCTGGCACAGCTAAGACTAAAGGTTGGTTCCCTAAGAAGGGATCAACGGGAGCTTTCATCCTTAGACCTCAGCTCTGTAAGTTCCCTGTATTAGATGAGAATGATCAGCCAGTTAAAGGAAAAGATGGAGAACCACAGATTCAAGCCTTTGTTAAATACAAAACAGCAATCATCTTTAATGTTGAGGCACTAACAGGTGGTGATGAGGCATCACAAACAGCTCTTGATCAATTAGTTGATCATCAAACAAGAGCCATCCCATCAAGACCTTTAGACGAGAGGCTACGTGAAGCTCAAATTACTCTTGATGTTTATCAATCACAACTTAAGGGTGGTTTAAAGATTGAAGGTAACAAAGCTTTCTATCAAGCAGCTCCTGACAGAATCACTCTTCCAGAGCGTAAGCAGTTCGTTAGTGATGAAGCTTTCCTATCTACTTGGGCGCATGAATGCGTACATTCAACAGGTACTGAGGGACGTTTAAACAGGGCTGCAATATCTAAGGGTACATACCACTACAGCAATGAGACAAGAGCAAGAGAAGAGCTAGTTGCTGAGCTCGGTGCGTTCTTAATTTCTAGACGACTAAAGATTAAGAGCGATCCACAAAATCACACTGCTTATCTAGGTAGCTGGGCCAAACATATTAAAGAAGGTCCAAAAGCTTTATACAAAGTTCTTAGTGATGCAACCAAGGCAAGCAACATGATTTGTGGACCTGAGGTACACGATGATCAATCAAATGACAACAACTAACAAAACTAATCACTCATCAGCGCAATCACCATGTACATCAACTACAACCAACAAAGCCGACCTGAATCCCCAGAGGGTCGGCACTATTCCATCGTTAGGAAATACCATCCACGACTTGAAAAGCAAAGTGAACTACTCTTCACAGCCCTTACCAGAGCCGAGGCAGAGGCTTACTGCTCTGATCCACGAAGCAGCATTAAAGATCAACACTTCGATGCTTACATTAATGAAGAGAGAAGAACAGAAAACGAAGCAATAAGAGATAAATGGTTTGAAGCTTTAGCAATTGTTAAAGCCGGTCCTCAATATGTATCAATGAGGGGGGAGTCATGAGATACAGCATCCAAGTACAAAACCTTTACGGTAGTTGGCACACAATCTATTCCAATACTGATCAAGGTAAAGTTGCCTTTAAGAAAAAACACCTTAAAAGGACAAACCCTATGGATAGGTTTCGTGTAAAAAGCCATCCATAGGTGATCCCCAAAAGCAAAGCCCTCTTGTTACTGCATGGCAAGGGGGTTTTCTTTATGGAAACTAATCACTCATCACTTGCACTAACAGTCCTCGACCCTATAATAAATATGAAATCACTTATGGACAATTTAAAATGCTCCACACCCCACTTAGGAATATGAACTACGACCCTTATAAGCATAAAGCCCGGACAGTGGAAAGCCTAGCAGCTCAATCCAGAGCGGCAATAGAGGCAGCTGAAGCCGATTGTATCGATAGATACAGCCATAAAAAGGAGAGGGATCAAAGCCCCACTAAAGATTAAGTGTTTGTTGACAATCATTAGAAATGCTTATATCGTGTCAATTCCACTAACGATTATTTTTGTCTAATCTTCCCTCTAGACATCATGTCACCTTCATTAATGAAGTAGGGTTAGAGAAAATTATTTGCTTATATGCAAATGACAAAAATGAAGCAAAAGAAATAGCTATTGATTTAGTTCCTCATCTATATAAAAACCCGAACAGCGTTATAAACGTTATTCAAAAATAAAACCTCCTCACACCCCTTTTAAAAATTGAATAACTCAGAAGAGATTGCTCGCCACATTAGGCAGTTAGAGCGTGAGCTTGCTCAGCGTCATGAAGGACAGAAACGCCTTCAAGATAGAACTAAGCGAGCTGAAGATAAAAGCTATGCAAGCTCTACTGTCTATGGCCAAGCTATCTTACGAAAACAAATAGGCAAAGTAGCTGAATTACTACTAGCTAAACGTAACAAGTTAAGACGAGGAAAAGGCTCTGTTGATGGGTCTTCTGTCTTTAATCATTTAGAAAAGGCAGATCTTAAAGTAATAGCAATACTTTCTATGAAAGTTTGTCTAGATGTTCTAGGTAAGGACAGTACACCTCAATTAGTAGACCTAACCGTTCCAATTGGTCGAGCTATTGAGACTGAGCTAAGGCTTGATTTCTATCACTCATCAGATCCGGATCTATATAAAAGAGTAACCAACCAATTCCACAGCTCAACAGGTACCAGACAGAAATCAACGGTCTATCGTATTCAATTCAATCGAGAAGGTATTGAATGGTCTACATGGCCAAGGACTACATGCCACAAAATTGGGTCTACAAGATGATTGTGGATGGATTAAGAAAGATACCATTGCAGTAGGCAGGCGAAAGCATAAGACTGTCATGAGGTATAGCCCAGAGTTTTTACAGCTTAAAGAAGCCATCTTAAATCAAGCTGAGAGGCTTGCCTTTTGTGCATGGCCAATGGTGTGCAAACCTGACCCTTGGAGTAATGAACAGTCAGGGGGATATAAAACAGAAGCAATAAGAAAGTTATCTCCATTAGTAAGACGTAAGGGAAATCCATTGAAGGGAGGTGTACAGGGGGAGCTTCCAATTACGATGCTCAACAACTTACAAGACGTTGGGCTTCGGGTAAATCTCTCTGTCTTTGGTGTTGCTAAGCACTGCCAAGATCATTCTTATACTGTTGGTAAATTTAAGATAGCTACAGCTAAACCTGTAGAGCCTATGCCCGAGGGGGAGCTTACCAAGGAAGATCTTAAGGAGTGGAAGCGTAGATGTAGAGAAATCAATGACTTCAATGCACAATTAGAACAAAAGAATTATCGGACGATTGAGGCTATGTATGTAGCCAATAAATATAAAGATGAGGAAGTGTTTTGGGTGCCTTGGAATTTTTGCTATAGAGGACGGCTTTATCCTCAAGTTACCGCCCTATCACCTCAGGGAACGGACTTCGATAAAAGTCTTCTGTATTTCTATGAAGAGGGACCAATTAATGAGTATTGGTTAGCCTTTCAAGTCGCTACAACCTACGGCTTAGACAAAGCAACAATGGATGAGCGAATCAGTTGGACAAGAAACAACATTAACCTCATTAGCCAAGTGGCTACAAACCCATACGATTTAAGTAACTGGGAAAATGTTGAGGAGCCTTGGTGTTTTCTTGCTAGCTGTTTTGAATATCATTCTTGTTGTATTGCCAAGACCAAAGAAACATCAGGATTGCCTTGTGGAATAGATGCTACTCAATCTGGGATACAGCATCTTAGCGCTCTCACTTTAGATAAAGAGGCAGCGGAAAAGGTTAACGTTCTACCAACAGCTAAACCAGCTGACGGCTATAGAACAGTAGCTGAATCCAGCCTTAAATATATCTCTGATAAATCAGTTCATTCTTTTATTGATAGGAAGGTGGCCAAGCGCACAACTATGACTCTGCCTTATGGAGTTACTAGAGACTCAGCGAGGGGCTACATCCGAACAGCTTTAAAAGAAAAAGAATTAGATCTATCAATTAAAGGGAGATTGACTGAGATAACCAAAGCAATCTATGAACGAGCTATCCCTGAGATCTTTGCCGGACCTGTTGAGGTCATGAAGTGGTTACAAGCTTCAGCTAAAGAGATCATGCAAACACAAGAACAAATCAGCTGGAAAACTCCATCCGGATTTGTTGTTAATCAAGATCTAAGACAGAGCAATTCAGTCCGGGTACAAACCAGACTTATGGGCTCAGTTGTTGATTGTTTTGTAGGGGAGGGCTTTGGTGATCCTGACATCCAACACCACAAATTAGCCTTAGCGCCCAACGTGGTCCACAGTCTAGATAGTGCCTTGGTTCATTTAACTTTTGCCTATTGGGATAAACCGTTCACTGTGATACATGATTGTGTCTTAGCTAGAAGCTGCGATATGTCACAGCTCTCAATAGATATAAGAATGCATTTCGCTGAAATGTATAAGGACCAAGTACTAGAAGACTGGGCCAACCAAGTCGGTGTGGAAGTGCCTCAATCACTCATCAAACACACCCTTGACATCAACCAAGTGAACGCATCAATTTACTTTTTTTGTTGACGTTCAATCCCACTAACGGTCCTTGAAATGAAAGAGTTACCAGAGAACGCAACCCTTATAGAGAGAATGCAATATTATGTCAATTATGACGACCCAGAGAAAGCTAGAGCACTTGCTACAGTTGCAGATTTTCTAGAAGATTGTTATTCATGGGATGTTGACTTTAACAAAACAATTTTTTATTAAAATTGTAGTCAAAACCACAGCTGTCAATCCCACCCGTTGATAAGATGCGCCTATGGGGTAGAATCCCATTAGTGCAACTGAGACAGGTATGAGTCTACTATTAACTCAACCTCAAATACAATCTAAAAAGGCACCCGTTTTGGCTCTTAAAAAAGGACAACTCGAACGCCCTTCTCTCCATCGAATGTATATGGCATTCGAGGTCTTAAGGACAAAAGAAAGAGAATTTCCCGCTCAGCTTGTCGTTACTTTCCTCTATATATGCACCCATAACGGATGTAGACAGGAGGATTTAATGGAGGCAACGAGCATGACTTCATCTTCAGTCTCCCGAAATGTGACTTGGCTCGGACCAAAACACAGATTAGGTAAAGATGGATTGAGATGGATTTATAGGGAAGTCGATCCAATAGATCCAAAACGTTATCGCCTGTATCTCAGTCGCAAGGGGGAACAAATAGCAAAACTCTTAGAGCAAACTCTAGAGTCTCCTGTTTAATCTCTTCCGACATTCAACTCTTACCAACACCACCACCATGCCAATTACTTTAGAAAAGCATAAGACTCTTGGGGATGCTTTGGATTACACATGGAAAAATTCATGGAGTAGACAAAAATCTCGGAGGACAGTTGAGGGGAGAATCAAGAAAGTCACTAATTGCTGTGGCTTATCGATCCCACTAAGGAAGATGACTAAAGGTCATTTTTGGACTGAGCTTCAAAATGATTTATTAGATCAATATGAGATTGTTAATGCAACAGTTAATCGTCATGTATCAATAGCCTCAACTGCTTTTAATTTCTCAGGAATTAATCACTTACATGAATACCGTATCCCTCTCTTTAAATCTTTAGAAGAGGATGAAGCGAGGCAATCATGGTTCAGTAAGGAAAATGTTTCCAAGTTAGCTTTTGTTGCTACAGATATTTTTGACAGACCTGATCTAGCTCATGGGATAGTTTTCTCTGGTTATACAGGTTTAAGGCAGGGAGAATTTTTGAAACTTAAGCCATCCGATATTGATTTTGTTACTAACTCAATACAGGTTGGACAGAAGAAAGGCCGTAATAGTAAAGGTGAAGGAAGATCCGTTCCTATTCACAAATTAATAGTTCCAATACTTGAAAGCCGAATGGGTAATAATTATGTATTTGGTGATGACTGGCTTAACAAAGATCAGCTATATAAACAATTTATAAAGGTCAGAAAATATTGCGGGTTTGATGAAACTTATGTTTGGCATTCTCTGAGGCATTCTTTTTGTACTTGGGCTTGTGCTGTTGATCACCCTAGAAATGTGATGGCAGTAGCTGGACATAAACATATTGAAACGACTTTGCGCTATGCAAAAGCTTCTGATGAAGCCGCTCATGCAATGGTTGCAAAGTTATAGTATGTGCATAGGAATGTCTATTTATCTACATCCGATGAATCTACTAGCCCTAAAAAACAGCCATTATTTCAAATTTTTTTAGTATAACCTTCCTACTAAATCCTTGAGATCAATTGGTATGACTGGGCTAAAAATAGATTCATTGGTTTTAGGTTCCGACGAGACATAGCAACACTTAAACAACTGATCACTCATCAAGCGGCCCAGAAGCCGCTTTTTTATTGGGTTCTTGCCAGTTGCACTAAGGAAGGCATAACCACTTCTAGATCCGATGACTGAATTAACACAAGCTCAGCGTGACAAATTGAGCGCTGAAGAGTTCTCTTATTACCTAGCTCATGGGGTAACAGAGGAGGAAGAGAAGACTAAAGAAATTGAATATGAAAGTTACATCCAAAGCCACCAAGTCTTTGATTTATGAGCAAATCAAACAGCTGAAATCAAAGCTTAAAAACTTACCCATCACTTATCCAAATCCTAAGAACCTAAAATTAAATGGCTAAGCCAAATCAATACGTTTTTCCTACAACACTTGAGGGATATATCAACGTATATCAAGACTCAGGGAAATATGAGAATCGAACCTTCTCTTATAAAATTCCAGCTGAGATTCTCCCTGATGTGGAGAAAGATCGAGTCCAATTATTAAAGTGGGTTGATAGTAAATTAGACAACCCATCAAGGGTCGCTCTCAATCCCTCAAGTTGGGATGAAGAGGGGCTATGTAAATACAGTTATAGCGACAGTGACAAGAAACCTATCCCGGTTTTTGTTGATACTGAGGGGAACCCTTTATCAGAATCTGATCTCCAAAATTTAAGACGGGGGACCGAAGCAATTGTCATTGTTAACCAAACCCCTTATACAAAACCAGTCAAGGGGACAGCCTTGAAAGTTGTTGGTGTTCAGGTCACAAAATTAGTGACGGGTAGTGGGGCTTCTGATTCTGGAGATCTCAGTGTTGATGATGTCAATGCCATCTTTGGCACAAGAAAAGGCTATAAAGCATCATCTCCAACTGTCAGCGCTCCAGAGGATGAAGCCGCTGGTACACCCTGTTCAGTTGAAAACTATGACTTCTAGTTATGGTTTTTCGCTCATCATTAGAGGAGCGGATAGCCAAGTCATTTGATAAAAAAAACATCCCTTACCTATATGAAGTAAAAAGTTTTACCTACACGCTCGAGTCCAAATATACCCCTGACTTTTTCGTAGGGGACATCATCATCGAAGCGAAGGGATTCTTTAAGCCTTCTGATAGGCGCAAGATGTTGGCCATAAAAAAGCAATATCCAGACTTAGATATTCGTTTCATATTTCAAAGAAATAACACCTTATCCAAAAACAGCAAAACCACCTATGGGGACTGGGCTACTAAGCATGGTTTCCCTTGGTGTATCCACCCCCAAATTCCTGATTCATGGATGGACTAGCTCAACAGAATCTTTTTCTGGCAACCGATGCCTTTGTAAGAGGACTGGAATCTGAGGGATACCCGCCTCAATTAATAAATGAATGCTTAAAAGAATACTCAGAAATCTTCGAGGAGCTAAGGACTCATGGATCACCAAGACTCTGAGTTCCTCAGGCATGAAGCGTGCCCTAATTGCCCTAGTAGCGATGCGTTTGCTAGGTACAGCGATCTTCATGGTTATTGTTTTTCTTGCGGCTACCGAGAACCGGGAGGTAATGAGGTACCAACAGAACAAACAACAGCTCATGTATCAATTGAAGGCGAAATAAGCGCAATCCCCTCTCGAAACCTAACTGAACCTTCAACTAAGAAATTTAATGTCAGGGTCGATACTTCTCGCGGAGTTGTACGCTTCCCGCTGTGCGATGCATCCGGTAAGGTCATTGCGTACAAGGAAAGAAATGAGAAGAAAGAGTTTAAGCAGGTTGGTAAGAATCCGGATAAAAGGTTATTTGGCCAAAGTCTTTTCGGTGGTGGCAAAACTCTTGTCATAACCGAAGGCGAATATGACTGTCTATCAGTTTGGCAGGCACGTCCAAACTGGCCGGTCATGTCTGTGACCACAGGTTGCAAAGGTGCCAAATCTCAACTATCCGCTCAATTGCCACACCTGTTGAAATTTGATGAAATCATTCTTCTTTTTGACAATGATTCCCCCGGACAGGAAGCCGCTCAAGAGTGTGCTTCTTTGTTTCCTCCTGATCAAGTTTTTGTTGCAACACTTGCTGAATACAAAGATGCAAGTGAAGCGCTCCAAGCAAAAGATCCTGAGGCAATTCGACAGGCTGTTTGGAATAAAAGAACCTATAGCCCTAAGGCAATCATTGATGGCAGATCTTTATTTGATCTTGTCTCAAAGCCCCTACATGGGAAGGATGCTGACTGGCCTTTCACTGGACTCAATGAAGTTACGGGGGGACTAAGACTCCAAGAGCTCGTGACCCTAACCAGTGGGACAGGTTCTGGCAAAAGTTTAATGACGGGTGAGGTAACTCAATCACTCATCGATCAGGGATTCACTGTCTGCTATATCGCTTTGGAGGAATCAGTTCAACGTCAAGCCTTAAGGCTCATGACAGTTAAGGCTAACAAGCCCCTTCATTTAGATAATCAAATACCAGAGGATGAATTACGAAAAGCTTTTGATCA
>VTLG01007876.1_pt1 | contig 24320 bp, 29 predicted proteins | sample 4694571 | NCBI WGS metagenome assembly VTLG01 (sample SAMN12604809, study PRJNA352737) | marine metagenome | biome: ENVO:00000447; feature: ENVO:00000209|ENVO:00000569|ENVO:01000036; material: ENVO:00002151; isolation source: viral sequences binned using virsorter ...
TAGGTTGAGTGCAGCCTTGAACTGTTCATCATCCTTAAATATGTTACCAATGACAAATCCACACACAATCAATCACCAAACAAAACATTTCTTGTTCTCTTCAAGACAACATTTTCACTTTTAGATTCTAAACACAAATCAATTTCTTTAAACAGATTTTCAAAGTAATAATCACTGTATGCAGTTTTATCGTTACCCCATGCAGTGTGTTTATAGTATCTACACTTATTAGTATGTATAAGTTCTTGTCTAAGGGTTGTGTCTAACATATCCATCTCTGCGTATAGAACCTTACCATCATTAATCGCATCAAGTAAGGCCTTATTGTCAATACAAGATGGTCTGGAGATTGATACAACTCCACCACGAAAATTTTCTAATAACTCTTTTGTTAGTATTGGGTTCTCTGTAGGAGATGAAGCAACCACAATGGTATCATAGTTTTTTACGATGTCGTAATCATATTCAGTTTTTGATGTCACAACAAATGTCTCACCATTATAAATTTCACAAAACTTTTTACCTATTCTACCACCACCCAAAACTAAAGTTTTATCACCAATGACCTTGTGTTTAATCCACTCTGCAACCTCTATAGTATTTGGATTGGTGCAAACAATACCTACGTTGTATTTTTCTGCAAGGTCAGCTCTAATATTATCATAACCATGTGACCTACAAATAATCCATTTCAAGTTTGGATATGCGTTGAATGTTTTTTGTCCTACCTTAGAAAATTTAACACTCAACACTTCCACTTGAAGGTCACGATTTATTTCGTCTTGAGAACCAACTATCTCATAGTCCTCATTAGACCAGATGTCTTCTCTTGTTCTTAACGCATTTAAATCTTTTTTATCCTTTAGTAAAACCCTCACCAGTTTCCCCCTATATTCCAAAATAAAATATCACCATCAAACTTAGATATATTTTGTTCTAACCAATACCAAGCCTTCTTATCCCAAAATTCATTACAAGGAAACGGTGTGTCGTACCATTCCATTTTGTCATCAAACGCAAACTCACTTTTTACAATCTCTACATTATCAGTGTCATAAATTTGATATTTACTAAATTTCTTTTTTATCGAGCTTTCACTTGATACACATACTGTATGGAATGTCCTTTTGTTGTCTGGTTCAAATAGAGATGGAAATGGGTCATGTTCTAATAACATCCCTAGACAGGTTACACCACTTCCAGATGATACCACCAAATGGTCAAAGTCTAATTTCTCTTTTACTTCTCTGAATCTTTTTCTCTGTGTATCTATGTAAGCACTGTGGTCAAATGCGTATGGAAGCCTAATATAATCTTTTTCTCTTGCAATAGAGCCGACTTTGTTATATAATATACTCATCATATTAGGTTTTAGTGGTAAAGTCCTATCGACTTTTTCTAACATATATTCTGGATACTTTTTAGATTTAGGATATGCCATAATAAATTCATAACCTAATTCTTTAGATATTTGTGATAGAGCCCAACCAGACCAAGAACCATAAACAGATAGGTGTATTAAAGGCTTTGTAGGATTAACATCAAGTAACACGTTTCTAAGTGCAGACAGTTTACCCCAAGGGGGAAGTATTTCACCATCCCCCATGAGGTCATCTCTTTTAACGTAGACGGATTTGCCGTTTACGTTATATGTTTCTATTGGAGTATTAAGCTGCAGCTGCATCTCCAATATTTCTTTCCTGTTTTGCATTTTTGATTGCGTATTTTACCTTTTTTTCAAGTTCATCTTGGTCTATTTTTATAAACGCACTCCATTTATCTACACCATGAGATTGAGGAAAGAAACCATTCAGAGTTAAAAATTTCACATCAACACCATAAACAAGAGCATCTACAACTCTTAACTTTATATACTCATTGATAATTGATAGTCGTTGTTGTTCTAGAGTAGAACCTTTTGTTACTTGACCAGTAAAGACGTTCACATAAGAAACAAAACTACCCTCTGCATATTTTACTCTTGCTCTGTGCATTGTTCTCATAAGACCACCAATTTTTGATGTGAACCCAAAAGATTGTTTTTCTAAATCCCATTTACCATCTATTTCAAACCATTCTGAAGAGTGGTTTTCTCTCCACAATTTAATTTTACTATCATTATAGTATGCATATTTTATTGGTGTTCCATTTGTTTCATAGATGCCAGCAGCAATCCTATTCAACGATTGTGTGTGCCGTCTTGGATATGTTTTCTTCAAGTTTTGAAAGATAGCATCTTCATTGTTAGGAATTCTACCTTCTCTTACTTGTTTGGATTTGATGTTGATAATATCTCTTTCTTGGTTATTTCTTTTTGGTGCGTCTGGTTCATTTTCATAACTTGCAATATCTTCTTGTTCAGTTTGATTTGCATAAATTGGATTAAATGCCCAACCTTTTGCACCTAGTGAAATTTGAGAGTAACTTCTACCATACCCATAAAGTAATTTCCACTTTTTTGGCGAGCCCTCTGGTTGAGGAACAACTGCACCAAGTTCTTCATTTACCAAAACACCGTTACTAAATGAAAATTTCAAATCTTCAATATGAGATGGGTCTTGACCGTCAGCTCGGGCAATGTTTCCAAATTCATCATCAATATGGATGTCATCAAAATCAATCCATTGTGCATCACCAACAACAATGTCTGAAGAAATATGGGAGTAGTCTGGTTTTGGAAATAGTTTTAATACGGCGTCATTTCCATACGCATCTTTTAATGAAAGCATCATGCTTCTCCTTTTTGTGTGAAATGGAGCGTGAAATTAATATCCATTAGTTTCATATTTTTCACCATAACACTTGGTTAATAGTATGTATAATACTATGTAATATTGATATTGTCAAGTCTTTATACAAAAAATGTTTCTAGTGTATTTACTCTTTTATGTTTAAACAAATCTCTATTAGAGTTTTTAGAGAACGTCCACACATTTTCAATGTATATTTTATTCATAAACTCATCCATCGCAGCCTTGTCAAAATTACCATTCTCATCAGAGAAAACACTTTTCCCCTGTGGGCGTTGCATAATTCTCATGCCGACTTGACCCATAAAGTGTGGACGTAACATATCTACCAACTCATCACCAGAACGATATCTCTTACCTTTGACTTTTGGGTCAAGAATATTTACCATCATCACACCACCTTCACGCAGTGAGTTAAAACTATTCTGTGCAACTGGAAGATAAAACTCATCCCTCCAAGCTTCATACTCATTAAATTTTGCCCATGATTGGTCTTCTTCATGTTCACCACCCTCATTGTATCTCTCTGTTGAGAAATATGGTGGTGAGGTAAATGCACAATCAACATCCTTAATTTCATCCCAAGGAAGATTCTCTGCACCGCAACGATAAATCTGTACAGTCTTTTTATTACCTGTCAATGATTGATAGAACTTAATCATCTTGTGGTATCTTTCAAACGTATTTGGATTTGGGTCACATCCAATATAATGTGTCGCATTAGAAGCAAAGAATGCAGTCAACCTATCACCCCAACCCATAGATGTATCCAATACAGTTTTTGCATCAGTCATCTCATAAACAGTTTTCGCAACAATAGGTTTAAACTGTGTCGCAATATAAGTACCAAGTCTAAATGACATGATGTATGTGCGACCTGTCAATTCTTGATTGTCATTTACACCACGAAAGATAGGCCCGAATGCACCCCAAAGGTTGTCACCGTCATTCCATCTTTGTACAGGTGATTTGTAACCGTATGACCCACAGGCCATTCTAAGGTCATTCATGAACGAATCTGAACAGTAGTTAAACTTAGATGGTGCATCAATCAAACCAAGTCCATACTCACTGTATGGATATTTGTAGTCATCGTACTTTTCGATAACTCTGTCATTCTCTGTGACAGTAAGGTAATCAGTAAAGTCTGCTTTTTCTAGTTTACGAAAGTTAGTAACCACTTTCTCTTTGTTGAATTCTGCAAGAGGGAATGGTGGTTTCTCATTTGTAATATACTCGGCAAGAGCTTTACGAAACTCTTCCTTACCAAACTTTTCAATGGTGTGCAAGAACTGACTCGTTTTCATAACAGGTAAACCTGTATGGTCAACACTTCCTTTTATTATTTCTTGCAATTCACTCATGTAAAAAAATCCTCAAGGGTTGTTTGTGTACCGAATGACTTGTCAATCATCCAACCAATATTGTCAGTGATAAAGGTCAGGGGTTCAACAAACGCCTTTTCATATTGTGTATCATAGTCGATATACTTGTGAATGTCAAGTTCCCTTGGAACTTTTGTCATGAACGAGATAACATTCGCACCGAATGGGTTTGGTTGTCGCAGCTGAATAAACTTGATTTTGTCACCCTCTTGAATATAAGGATATTTAGCATTCAGTTTTCTTTCCCTTATCAAGTGATTGTAAATCAAACCGCCCTTGATGTGCATGGGGGTGCCTTTACGATAAATGGATGCAGTATCACTAAACTTACCAAGACCATTCACAGAACGAGGGTATGATATCTCTTCAACTGGTAGATTGATAAACTCCTTACGAAAATCTTGAATAAACGTATTAAGTTCTTTCTCATTACCAGACATGATTATCTTCAACGCCTCTTTAATCTTTTCACGGCATGGTGCAGGCGTGGATGACTTGACAGCTTCGATGCCCATAATCTTTAACTGTGGTTCATGATAACGAACACCCTCGACATCCCATGCGTTGAGGATATATCTTTTCTTTGCAGTCCAAATACCTTTGTCTGCAATCACTTCACGTTTCATGAACATCTTTTGGTCATACGCATTCACATACGCAGCAAGATTCTGATAAGACTTATCAATAAAAGGTTCAATCTTCTCTTGAGCGATAGTGTCCAAGAAGTTGACAATTTTTTGTACGTCAGTTCCCTCTTGGAATACTTGATTAACCAACTTGTCAAAAGTAACATATATCGAATCCGTATCACTTGCAATAACAAAATCTTCATTTATAGTACCTAATAGTTTGTTCAAATATTTGTTGATATCCTTCTCAATCCAACGAATAGACAACTGACCAGCCTTGGTGATACCTTCTGCAATCGCAAGGTCATAGTATCGAAAGTATTGATTACCAATGGCACCATAGGCTGAGTTTAGTGAAATCTTACGAGCCATCTGGATGTTGTTGTAACGACTGATATACTTGAGGTACTTGGGGTCTTTTGTATCTTCATAATCCTGTTTCGCCTTCAACATCTTTTTCTTGAAACCTGTACGGTCATCGTAGATTTCTTGCATCATCTCTGGAAGGAAACCCTTCTTGTCAGTCCGATACAAGGCACCGTTTGGGGTGATAGTGCATTTGTCTGGAATGTCTAGAGAAGTCTCTTGTAACATATTGTCAACTGTCAACTTCATATAATTACCAGTGACAAGTGTTTCTGGTGACATATTATACTGCATAATCAAGTGTGGATACAGTGAGTTCAAATCAAATGACATTACCCATTTGTGTTGACCAACCTGTGGGTCTTTGACATATGCACCCTCATACTTGTCAGACTTAGAAGAATGTGACTTCTGTGGAATAACAAGTTTCTTCTTCTTTAGATAATTGTGAATCAGAACATCCCAATACTTAACCTGTCCGAATACATCTTCGTAATTGACCTTCGCTTCATAGGCCATTGTGAACAACAACTCCAACAGTTTCATCTTGTCTTCTAGACGGTCAACCAGTTCAACGTCAACGATGTTGTAGTCAATGAAAGACTGATAGTCTTTTGTATACCAATCACGAAACGTATCATATGGGTTTTCATTCTTCTTTGCACCAAGTTCTACAGATGCAATATGGTCAAGTCGATAGGATTCTTGTCGAGTGTATGTAAACTTTTGATACAGTTGCAGATAGTCAAGATTTGCAACACCTTGAATATCATAAACCTGTTGTGGCCTACCGTGACTGTAGACAGAACGTGATGACACATTACCCCAAGGTGAAAACTCTTTCGCTCTGTCTTCACCAAGAACCTTGGTCACACGATTAATAAGAAAGGGAATATCAAAGAACTCTGTATTCCAACCAGTAACAGCGTCTGGGTAATGCTTAACCCAAAAGTTCATGAACGATGCGAGTAGTTCATTCTCATTAGAACAGTTGATGTAAGTGACATCATCTCGTTTGTTATCATACTCACCTATACCCCAAACAACAATCTTCTTAGACGATTGGTTCTTGATTGTGATTGACAACATCTCCTCTTCGGCTTTCTCTGGGTCTGGAAAACCATTTTCACATTGTGTCTCAATGTCGATTGTAACCACAAGTATCTTGTCACTATCCCAATCTATGCGGTCTGGATATGTATCTGATAGATAAGTGTATGCAAACCTATCTAATCCATATACCAGATGGGGTTGATTTTGATATTGTTGTATGAATTCTTTTGCACCCTTGATAGTGTCATGTTTGTAAGGCATGACATTCTTACCGTCAAGAGTCTTCCATCCAGTGTCTTTTTGGACAGGAACGTACAAAGTCGGTGAGTACTTAACCTTGTGATTAAGTCGCTCACCGTTTTTGTATTCTCTTACAAGAATATGATTACCCCATTGGGTAACATTTGTATAAAATCGCATAATGTAGTTATATCACCTTAGTGTGTGATTGTCAAGAGAAAAGTGTGGGTTGGTCATCCCTAAAGTATTTCTCAATCATTTCTAGTCTATCATCAGCGGCTGCAAGTTTATTCAACTCTTCGATAACCGCCTCTGTAATATCCGAATGCTCACCGATACCAGCGGGCATGGTCTGGTAGGTCTTGATGTTAGCAATATGTACTGCTACCTCTCCTTCCGCCTGCTTTTTCGCAGCGGTCATGATGTATTCGCCAGGCTTCATAATTATTCTCCATCTTTCTTTTTACCTATGTTGTATTTTGTTTCAAGTTTCCAATCACCCTTATCCTTGAAACTGATTACTTTGATTTGAGACAAGGGCGCTGCCTCAACAGATGTTGTTCCCACAACATCTAGCAACCCCCAATCTGATAACAGATTAGTGATTGTATTCCGTCTTGCGATATCATTTTCTGACAAGTTAGTATCCTTGCCATCCAGTGCAAATAATTCTTTGAAGTGTACTATGTAGTACTTGCCTTGTTTGTGTAAAATATGACAGGATTGGAAAAGTGTCTTATCTTTGCGAGAAGCAACTCCAATACGAGATAAGGTTTCACGAACCTTGAGAAAGTCATCTGGTTCTTTTAGAACCACCTCTAACATCTGCTCTGGACTCCACGATGTGTCATTCATTTTTGTCCACCTTTATTCAATCTTCTTTTTATCATGGCGATTTGTTCATCATCTAATATGTCTAGAGCGGCTTTCGCTTTCTCATTACTGTAACCAAAATATTCTTTTACATACTCTAAGTTTTTAGATTTCTTCGCCTTCATCCAAGGAGCATATCTATTCATGCTCCTTAAACTATTTAGTAAAAAGTCATATTGAAGTTTATTGTCTAGGTGGTGCAAACGATTCATCTCATTCACGATTAGACACTCTTGCATACCTGTAGGTGCAAGGCATTTGTTGATGATGAAGGCAGGATACTTTTTCTCCCACATTTCATCTTCACCTTCCATAAGGTTTTCTTTTGTCTTATTGATAGTCTTGATGTATTCCTTCAGTTCATAACTCATTTGAACTGCACCGATGTCATCATCTCTGTGAGGCAAGCCAAGAGATTAATTTCTTGGTCAGCGACAAAGGCAGACTTATAAGAATAATCCCCAAGTATGAGAACACAGTGAGGAACAGCGCTATCTGGTACATTGCCAGATAGACTATCATAAATCCTACGATAAATCCTATGAGGGTCATTGTCCAGATTATGAACCACCCACTCTCTACAACTCTTGAAGTCTTTATCCTTGATAAATGATACAAGCTCTTTGATTGAAGCGTCTGATAAATTGACGAGGATTCCAGCATCAATAGAACCTGTTGCAGAGTATCTTTGTAATTCGTTGAGACATCTTCTCCAATCTGGAAAAAACTTTCCGATAACGTCTGCCACCACTTTTTCATTGTACGAAACATTTTCTTTCTCCAAAATGTCTTGAACACGTTTCATAAAGTTTGTTGCAAGCTTGGGTTTCTGTTCGTTTGGAATACGAAACTCCACTGTGGAACAACGACTGTGAAGCGGTTCAATAATACGATTTCTAAAATTACAAGTCAGAATGAAACCACAGTTTCTACTAAACTCCTCAATGAAACCACGCAACGCTGGTTGTGTGGATTGTGGGTTTAGATAATCTGCCTCATCCAGAATAACGTATTTGCGTTTACCATCCATAGAAACAGTACTCGCAAAGTTCTTAATTTTAGTTCGTAGAGTGTCGATACCAGATTCTTCTGAACCGTTTATCATCATATAGGTACACCCAATCTGTTCCAACATTGCTTTTGCAATGGTGGTTTTACCAACACCAGCCGTGCCAGTAAGTAACAGATTAGGTATCTCTTCGTTATCTACGAACTGTTGAAAAGTCTGCTTAAGTTCACTTGGAAGTATGCAGTCATCTACTGTGACAGGGCGATACTTCTCTACCCATAATATCTCATTCATATTAAGCAGTCTCTAATGCAATGTAATATTCTACATCCTTATTAACATTCTTGAAGCGAGAGATACCCTTTTCAGATACTTCCACTTCATAGTCACCAGATAAGAGTTTTAGATTCTCTACCTTGAAGTAGAACTTCTTACCTTTTGCTGGACTTTCTGCACCGACTTCGATACTGAAACTATTTGAAGTATCATTCTTACGGTCACTTACACGCAAGTCCATAATACTATCACTACCAATATCAAGAACCATATCTGGTGCATTTAGAACCGCAGCAGCTTTCATCACTTGATTAAACGTATCTTTTGTCAAAGTGAAAGACGCATCAACTGATGGCATACTAATTTCTGTTTTAGGTGTTGTCACAACAGATGGGTCAGAATAGAAGTAGGTCAAGTCTTGAGCCCCCTGTGCAATTCTAACACTCTGTTCGTTAAACGTAAGTTCTGGGTCATTGAATAGAGACAATGCAGACAAGAATTCATTCAAGTCATAAATCGCAAAATCAGTATCAAATGTATCAGGCACAGTTGCAGTAGACACAATGTTTTTCATTTGAGACATTGTTGCAATCTTGTTGCCTGGTGTCACAAGAAGGTTTGCGTTGATAGTTGAATAGTTCTTCAACACTTCCCTCGTATCATTACTAAGTTTCATATTATTTCTTCTCCAATTTAGATTTGATTGTTTCAACTCTTGATTTCATCCACGCAATTGACGTATGGATGTGACCTGTATCCTCTGGTTGCAGTTGTGATTCTGCGTAAGCTATCTCTTCCATGAGGATAATCAAGCGGTCAGTTTCGCTTACTAAACCTTTCGACATTACTTTTCATTCTCCATATTATGATTGTGAAGTGCCATTATACCATAATGAATCACTTTTAACAAGTCATTTCTGTCCTTGCCATTCTTTTTTCCATACCGTTGTGCGTACTTCAGTATGTTTCCAATACAGAAACCTTCACCGTGGCCACTGTCCATGATGAATTCTGTTGCTTGAAATTTGTTTTGTGAATAGTGTGCATTGTATGTACCATCAATGTACATTTGCAATTCATTCAGAATCTTGTCTTCTGAATACTTGTAATCAATTTTAGATGTGTTTATTCTTGGTGGTAGTTTCACAGTATCATCCTATAGTAGTTCAAGACATAATATCAAAGGGAAACCCCTTTGTCAAGAGGTTTCCCAAAACAACTTACTTCACTGTAATAAGTTGAGGCTTCTTCGCTTCTGGTACGATTCTTTCTAAGTCGATAGTCAACATACCATTGTCAAGTTTTGCACCCTTCACGATAATATCATCAGCAAGAGTGAACTTCCTAGTGAAGTTTCTCTGCGAGATACCCTTGTAAAGAGTTTCCTTTTCTTCTTTTTCTTTAACTGATTTTACAGTAAGAAGACCCTCAGCGAACTCAACTTCGATATCCTTTTTACCGAAACCAGCAAGTGCCATTTCAATAGTGAAATTGTACTCACCATGTTTTTCGATATTGTAAGGTGGATACCCTGTTGATTCTGCTTGGTGAGTTACATAGTCGAACAGTCTATCAAAGTGTCTGTCGAAACCCACAGCATAGGGAGTCATGTGGTTATAATCAAACGCCTGAAGAGCGTTTCTAAGTGTGCTTAAATTAGTCATAGTCATCTCCTTTATTAAGCAAGATTGATAGTTGTAGACCCATAATGGCATCTACACCTATATTTATATGGGGATTGAAAATCAAATTTCAACCCCCACACAAATTCTTTTTTAGGCAGCTTCTGCGTATTCCAGAGCCTTGTCAAGTGCGTTCAACTTGACCTTACGGTTACGTCCGTACCATGATGAAACCAAACGTCCATCGTTTGAACGACCTTGAATGTGGTCAGTCATGTTGGTAACAGAGTTAAATGCAGTCCACCAAGTTCCCTGTGCGAACTCAGCACCAGGCTGAACATCAAGGTTCTCATAGGCAAGTTTTGCATTACGAGTTGTGAAAGGAAGAACACCATCTACCTTTTCTTTCGCAGGCGAACCAAATACCTCATTGAAGTACTGGATTACATTGTCACCAGTTGCCTTCTTTGAACCAAGGAACGCAGCCATTGATTTATATTCTTGCATCTTCTCATTTGCAATACCCATGTGTGCTTTCACTTCAGCAGGGTCAAACTCTTTACGGTGATTTACCGTAACCATCTTATCTGCATTCTGTGAAAGAGACAGAGTTAGAGTATTGTTACATACCACACGAATTGGTGTCATACGAATATTAATCGCCTTACCAAACTGGTGTGGGTTTGAGAACAGGAAGTAGTTCTCTGTAACGTCACCGTTAAACAACTCAAATGATTCTTTACACTTTGCAAGTGCCCAAACCATCTGACCATCTTTTAGTGAACCAGCGGTGTGCATTTCCATGTCACCAGCCATTACATACTCATGGAAGAATTCAAACGCCTCTGAATTTTGAACAGGATTCCAACCTGTACCAACAACATCAAGTACAGTATTATCAGAAGTACGAACAAGTGCTTCCTTGTTTTTTACCACTGTACCATTTGATGTCATGAGTGGTTGTTTTTCAACATCCCAATCAAGTCCAGCAACTTTTTGGAATTGGTCTGGTGTGAGGTCAGCCTCAACCTTTGTACCAAGTCCATGCCATGGAAGGTCACCAACGTATGCCATTTGTGCCTGTCCATTTACGATTTCAAGTTCATGTGCCATAATCTTTAGTCCTCTCGTTTTTCAGTTTACTATTACATATTACACGTTATGATAACAAATGTCAAGATGTTTTAAAAACTTTTTTCGATTAATTTCTACCCCAAAATTCAATGGGTTTAACTTGTGGGGCATTTTCAAACAAATACCAACAACAGTTGTCTTTACCGACACTAGAACTACCCTCAATCCACTTGACTCTTCCTATACTAACAACCTTTTTCAACATTGTCAAGTAGGGAACAGATTGCTTTGTGTGCATCCAATCCGAATCAAACAATAACCAAGTTGGAGCCATCGCAGAGAATCGTTCAATCATGGGGTGTAATATCTTACGATTCCAAGGTGGATTTGTTATTATATATGGTGTTTCTACTTGTTGTAATAACAAAGCATCATACTGAATAACCCTACTGTCTTGTGGTTCGATATCATATGCGTGTGTGCATTTACCACCGTTACTCTCAAGATGGTCAATCAGTCTACCGTCACCAGCACAAGGCTCCATGAATGTATACCACTCTGGTAGATGTGCGATAAGAGGTTCTACTGCCGAATATGGTGTAGGATAAAAGTCTCTGGGCACTCTTTTAAATTCACTGCGTTTTCCCATTATGCAACCTTACTAAAGTTCTTCACCTTCTCAAACTTAATTACACTTCTAAACTTGTCAATCAACATATCCTGTTTGTGTGAAATGATAAACACATTCTCTTTGTTAAAAGTATTCAAAATCTTTAGAAAGTCATCTGTACCTGTTGCGTCCAAAGAACTATCAAATATTTCATCAAGGATGAGTAGATTCGTATTCGTTGAATTCTTCATCTTTGCGACAGCTCTCCATGTAAAGAGTAGTGCAAGGTCAATACGCATCTTCTCACCTTCAGAAAAGTTTGCATATGAAAATACATCACGATATCTAGACTTGATTGTTTCGTTAAAGTTTTCATCAATATTGAAGTTCACAAAGAAATCCATAGAAGACAGATATGTATTAATCAACTTGTTCATTATAGGAAGATATTGTTTGATAATCTTAGTTTTGATACCTGTGTCTTGTAGCAGATTTCTTGCCACATCAAAGTAAATCATATCTTCTCTTAGTTTTGATTTGGTTGAATCTAAAGTATCGCACATTTTTTTGAGATTGTCAAGCTTTTCATAATCTGTTTTTGTAACATCTCCACTTTCTAGTTGACGTATCTCTTCTGTTAGTGTAGCATTGAACTTTTCTAATTCGGTGATACCACTATTCAGTTTTGCAAGTTTAATGGTGTTGTCATTAATCACCTTTGCAATATCTTTGTACTCTTTGAGTTTACCGTTTGCCTTGTCCATCTCTGTCTTCATCTGAAGAAGACCTTCAGTCAACTCTTTAACCTGTTCACTTCTTTGTGCGATTGCTTTTGACTTGAAAGCCTCATCAATATCCTGTTCACAAGTAGGACATACATCGTTGTCTTCTAAAAAACTAATCATCTGTTCATGACGGTTATGTTTGTCTTTTATCGTAAACTGAATATCTTTCAGTTTATCACGTTTCTCTACTGCTGCGTCTTCACCAGACATTGCATTTAGAAGGGTCTGGTTTTCTTCCGTGATTCGGTTCGCCTCTGCTTTACGAGTGAACACTTCCTCTTCATTACCATCTCTAAGAGTTGCCTTTTGAGATAAAATAGTGTCCTTATTCCGTTCAACATCTTCAATGTATTTCTCCTGTAACTCGACCTTTTCTTTGTTTAGGTCTACTTGGTATTGGTTCTCACTGATATCTGCGTTTAGAGATTTCACCTTACCTTTCAGAATCAAGTTCATCAGTGAGAATATCTTAATGTCAAGAATGTCCTCTACTACTTCCCTTCTAGCCTGTGACTTCAACTGCATGAAAGGAATGAAAGTCGATGACCCTAGAATCACGACCTGTGTGAATGACCGATAGTTCAACTTCAAGATTTGTTGTTCTAGATGTTTCTGATAATCCCTTGCGTTTGCACTTTGGTTTATCATATTACCGTCTACCCAAATTTCAAACTTGTTTGGTTTGATACCACGAACTACCTTGACATTTTTATTCTGTGTTTCAAATTCAATTTCAACAATCGTACCGCCTGCATTAATCGTATTAATAAGTTGACCCTTACTAATTTGTCTGAACGGCTTTCCGAACAGTCCAAAGCATAATGCGTCAAGAATAGTACTTTTCCCAGCACCGTTTTCTCCGATAATCAATGTTGATGGGTTTCTGTCTAACTGAATCTCAGTAAACGTATTCCCTGTGGAAAGAAAGTTTTTCCACCTTGCATACTTAAATGTAATCAATTACAACTCCAAATCACTCGCTTCAAGATATAGAGTACGCATCGTACTTTTCAATCTTGATTTATCAATATCAACATCCAGCTCATCTATGTATCGTTCTAACAACGTAGTAGTATCTTGTGCGTTCTCAATAATCTCATCTGATACATTGGATGCATCTAGTTCTGAAAAGTCCTCGACAATCTTAACCTCATGCGTCTTAACGGCAAGAAGTCTATCAAGGAACTGGTCAAAATTGTAAAGGTTTTTCTTGTTGACTACAACCAACTTTACAAACTTGTCTTCATACTGTTCTACATCATGTGTAGCATAATCTGTTTGTGCATCATCATAATAAATCTTTGCAAAGATTTTATATGGATTCTGAATGTACTCAAGTTCTCTTGTAGCTGTATCAAAGATATGGAAACCTTTTGTTTCGTTATGGTCACTCCATGTCATCTGATATGTGTTACCAAGATAGTAGATATGACCATCATCTGATTTCTTGTGGAAGTGTCCAGAGAAAACAGTATCAAACTTTCTGAACATCTCCTTTGGATATCCACCCTCGCAGAAATGTCCAGCGTGCATTTCAAATCCGTTAACTTCTAGGTGACCCATACAGATATCTGCGTAGGTCATTTGAATACCCCTCATAACAGATTCATAGTTGCTCTCATTAATCCAAGGTAACAGATGAATACCAACACCATCAAACTCTTCAGTGCATGGGTGGTCATAACATTTAATGTTGGGGTATTTCTCATCGCCAGGCCCGCCAAGTAATTCAAAGAGTGAATTAATCTCGTTGGTGTTCCTGTAGTAAGTATCGTGGTTTCCCACAATCATGTGCATATCAATATTTCTATCGACAATTGGTTTTATGAACTGCTCACGAAAGTCTTTTGCAATCTTGTATGAAATAAACTTACGTCTATCCATAACATCGCCTAAATGAATAACTGTGTCAATGCCATGCTCATCTATGTATGGAAAGAAAACTTCTCTCCAAAATTTATAGAAGTGGTCATTGAAGGCTAGACTGTCATTACGAGCACCAAAGTGGGTATCAGTTATCAGTGCTATCTTCATTATAAAATAATTCTAATCCTTTTGGTTTATCTTTTTTCTTCTTGGGTTTGTAGACATCTTCATCTGGTAAGAAGTTCTTTTGTAGGTAATCCACGAATGGATTTTCAAAGTCTCCAGAATCAATCAGTGTTTCATCTACTGTCATATTCTCAATCAATTTGTTTTTGACATGAGACTGTTTCTTTTCTTTTTGTATCCGTCTAAGAAACGCATAATATATTATCTGCGTGAAATATGCAAATGGATTGTTTGATTTCTCTGGATTGAAGTTGTGTACATATTGCAAACAGTTTTCTATACCATCAGATATCATCTCATCTCTATATGTGTAATTAATGAAATTGGGTCTGTATGATAAGTGGTTTGCAATCTTTAAAAAACATTCACCAATGTAATTGGTAACAGGTGGCTGTGTCTTACCAAGTTTGTCGGCCTCTCGACACTTTTCCTTCCAATCAATCATCGCTTGCAAAAATTTCTTATTGTCTACATAATGTGGTTTTGATTTTGCGTTTTTTGTCATGGTTCTTCCATATTCATGTTGAACATACTATATCAATTTACTATAGAAATGTCAAGAAGTTTACTATTTTTGAAAAACTGCTTGACTTCTTCTTGACAAAACGATATTATCCCTATGTAGGGTTTGAGAATAGGTTAATGTATGGTTTCACCATCTGGGCCTGGAAACTTAATTACGTTATCACTATCTTCAATCATCATCTCATCTAGTTCTTCATCTGTAGGTTCTTCAATATCGTCTAGTTGGTTGTTCATTTTTTTCACACAATAATCATAGAATTTTGATAATCCGATTGACGCATCACTGATTGCAACAATACTACTCTTGTTAAGATTACAAGTTTGGGTTTCACTAAAGTGCATCCATTTTGATAGTGCCATAGATTCTTCAAGCCCATCAGATGACATCTTTGGATACAAATTAATCTTCAGTGGATTTGCAATTTCCACGAATGGTTTCGTTTTATCAGCATGACTAATGTTTGCGATAATCTCATCACCACTTGTTAGTTTTAATATTTTTGCGTTATCCATTTTTATCCTTTTCTAGAGAAACACGACTGATTTCATAATCAAACTCTTCCTCATTATAGATATTTATTCGTTCCATGAAATGTCTTAGTGTGAAATTCTGTTTTCCTTTATAAGTAAAATCGTCTGCTAAATCATAAAGAGTGGCGGTGGATTTATCTGTACCTTGTCGCAATCCCCTACCAATGGATTGTAACACTCTAATGCGTGATTTGCTTGGACTGCTAAAGACCACATTGTGCAAATTACGAATGTTGATGCCAGTAGAAAAAGTACCATAGGACGCAATGATAATTGCATCTTTTTCGTTCTCTGTAATCTCACGAATATTCTCCCTTGTTTCTGTATCTGTGCCACCATGCACATAAAATATTTTTCTGTCATATTGTTTATTCAGTCTGGCGCTTGCAGTCATCATCAAGTGTAGATTATTACCGTGTTTTTCGACAAACTGGAATAGTACTAATGTATTACCTTTTAATGCCCGTGTCAAGCCTATAATGAATTTATTTCTTCTTGTATCACGAACAATTAAGTCAACCTCATCTTGATAAGACTGACCTTTCATATATTTACAATCTGCTTCTGGATATGTTAAAACTATGCACTTGACTTTTAGTTCTGCAAGTGTATTACTATCCATCAGTTCTTTCGTTGATGTTACTTTATTTACTGAGCCAAATAGACCCTCTAGTACCAACCTGTGTGTTTGTGTTCCGTCTAGCGTACCTGTGAACCCATGACGGTACTTACAATTGACCATCTTGTTCATAATACCTGTAAGTGATTTTGATTTGAAGATATGTACCTCATCACCTAGTAAACAACCAAACTGGTCAAACCATTTCTTAGGCATTTTGTAAAGTGACTGCCATGTTGATATCGTTACAGGTTTTGTAATATTTTTTGAGTGTCCTTGATATATTTTTTGCATCATGGATTCTTCAAATCCATAGTCAATAAAATCAGTATACATCTGTTCTACCAGAGATGTTGTGGGAACAAGAATAAGAACATTCTTCTCTGTTTTCATCGCATACCAAACTGCGATTAAATATATTATTAACGACTTACCACTAGCAGTAGGGCTAAGAAGAAGGCTCCGATTGTTTCCGACTGCATGAGTAAATGCGGCCATCTGGTAATCACGAATCTGTAAAGTCTCTCCTTTGGATTTAGGTGACACTCTTCTAACAAATGTATCCAGTTCGCCATCTCTAGGTTGTTCACCATCCTTTACTCCTTCCTTATATTTAATATCTATATCATTACGATTTGCAAACTCCTCTATGTAAGGTAATAACCCAACATATATCTCTCCAGACATCTGAGAAAAAAGACGTATCTTTCCATCCCACATACGATTTTTGTATTGTGGCATGAACCTAGCGCCTGGCACTTCAAACGTAAAAAAATCTGAAAGTTCTCTCGCAATACTAGGTTCAGTTTCTATGTTAAGATAGACCTCATTTTTCTTGGAGATAATCAAATCGAACCTTCCATAAACCTTTTCCAATCAATCGCATTTTTAATTTGAAAACCACGATTGTTCATCATCTTGCACACTTTCTCTGCGTAGTCACACATAGCCTTGTGATACTCAATAGTGTGATGAGATTCTATAAGGTCTTCATCCCCCTCTAAGTAAACTGGTACATCTTGTTTGAGTACCTTGATGTCAAATGGTTTTTCTTTGTACACCTGTGGGTCAGCTTTACCACTGTAATATTCCCACTTCTGTCTGTAAAGAATACGGTGTTTAGACTCTGCTTGTTTTAATAACAAGTTCCATCTTGTAAATATTTTGAGATATTTGCCATATAGTTCTGGCGTTTTTAAAGATTCGATATCCAGCTGTTGGTCATCAATCTTTAAGTCTTTTGCAGACATTTCTTGTAGTTCTTCCAAATTCATACTATATCCTTCAAATCAAAGTGGGATGAGATTGCATATCTTCCTTGCGTTAGATATATTGACCTTGACGGTCTAGGTTAGATGTTCAAGGGCGTATTGAACCTCATCCTGTGACTATTTATAACGTGTGTAATGTATAGATTTTGTAGGAGAATGTGGCACTTGCAGTCAGATATGTAATGTCATCTTGTTGTTGGTCATATTGCAAACTAGATAATGCGACAGGGTATACATCTTCAAATCTGGCTTCCACAATAGGATTATTTTTTGCAGAGGTGATAGTTAAAGTTGCATCACCAAACATTCCTTGCACACCTTTAGTTTGAGCAGATTTCCCACTGTCTGGAAATACGTCTGTATTTTCTGCTCTGAAATTACTAAACTGAGCCCTATCATCTGGAAAACCAATACCGACTAACCAGTTGTGTAGCTCAATATAGTTCTCTAGTTTCTCATCTACTAGAAACGTGATTTCAAGATTTTCATATGTGAGTTCATCACCCATAACAGGAATTTGTTTGAGTGGTGTAGGGAATATCGACTCACCAAGATTTATGCCAGGCAAGTTGCAAGCCGTAGTAAAATATTCTACCTTTGGCAGTTTATTAATACTAAACTTAAACTTGGTTGGGTCTGCATAATCTAATTCAGTCGGTTGTCTTTTGAGTGTGTTTATCTCTACCATACAATTATTTATACAGAAACAAAAAAGGGGAAACCGAAGTTTCCCCTAATATTTGGTTGGTTGACCCAACTCTTATTATTACATAAGGTTGGTGACTTGTACTCTACGATAGTAGACGTTATCGTTTGAACCAAGTGATACATCAGTCGCATCAGCGGTTGCAAATGGGTTCTGAGCAAGACCGTAACGAGTCTTGAAACCGATTTTCGGCTGGAAGGTGTTCTCACCAACTGCACGAACCATCTGAAGCGGCACATATGGGCAATAGAATACACCAGCATCGTAAGGTGAAGTACCCTTATAACCCACGACATAATACTGTTTTGCAGCAGCATTTGCAAAGTATGGGTCAATGTACACTCTATAACGACCATTCATAACACCAGCGAAGGTGTTACCAGCATCGTCAATTTGGAGATTATTGTTGAGGGCAGGAGTATAATCCAACACACCAGCCATCTGAAGTGCAGAAGCAACGTCAGAAGATGTGATAAGGATGTTACCTTTTCCTCTACGAGTTTCTTGAGCAATTACATTCGCATCTCTTTCGATTTGGAACATAAGACCCTTGAACTTCTCAACAGACCAACGACCATTTGAGTCAGTATCTAAGTCAAAGATACCAGCAGTGGTTGTGTCAGTCTGAGCACCGACTTTAGCAGCTTTTGCGATTGAACGCACAACCTCACGGTTGATTTCTGCAAGAATTTCAGAAGACAGAATATTTGACAATTCGGTTTCTGCGTCAAGACCATGAATTGCTTTAAGGTCTTGTGCAAGTTCCATTGTGTATTCTGCTTTCAAAGCTCTTGAAGTTGCAGTAACAGTCGCTTTTTCGATTGAGAAAGCCATCTCTGCAAAGTGGTTAGAACCAGAGTCACCCTTTGCTTCAGCAGCAGAAGTTGACATACCAGTACCACTCGTAAACGTGCCTGGGGAGGCATCGTTAAGTACGGCAGGGTTAGTACCGGCATGAGTACCAGTACCAGAGAAGTCAGAGTCGGCTTCGTTGAAGAGTGCTTCCGCACCTTGCATCGTACCAATTCTGGACTTCATCGCAAAGATAAGACCTGTCGGGCCAGTCATAGGCTGAACCGCACAGATATCATATGCAATAAGGTTTGGCATTGCACGGCGAACAAGCGAGATTAAAATGGGATCCCAGTTGCTGACACCAGCTTCACCAACACTGTTAGTTGGAACTGCTTCCGCAAGGAAAGCAGCGTCTTCTTTTAAGGCTTTTTCTTGGTTTTCCAAGATGACAGAAGTGACGGCACGCTTATAATTGTCCTTAATCTCCGTTAAATCTGGATGTTCAAGGACTGGCTGCCACTTTTCTTGTAAGTTTTCTGAATTGAACATTTTCGTTCTCTCCTATGTTTTCTATATTACTATTATTTATTAATTATGACTTTTTCACGAAATTAAAGGGTTCTGCCTGATAGGGCTTTGACCTTTGGATAGCGGTCATATATGCAGCCATAGCACCGCTTGTATCCACTTCTTTGTCACCACCTTCTACTTCTTCTTCAAGAGTTTGGGTAGCAACGGTCTTTGGAAAATAATTTTCCTTCAGAGTGTTAAGTTTTTCTGTGAAGGTTTCTTCATCAGAGAACTCAACGTCTTCAACTAATCCCTCAAACTTCTCCTTTTCAGTGTCAGCGAGGTCAGCTGAAACTTGTGTAATAACTTGTTCACGAACCAGTGTGGACTTCTCTTTGTTCATGGCAGTCATTTTTTCGATTGTTTCATTGAGTTTTTCTTCAAGTTCATCAATCTTCTGAGCTTGACCCTCAAGGATATCATACTTCTCATCTGGAACATCAATGTAATGTTCTGCAAACAAGTCTTTCAACCCTGTGATAAAGTCTTCTGCAATTTCACCTTTTAACCCACGGTCAATAGCGAGTTCGTTCTCTTGCATCCACTCTTTAACAACATAGTCAAGATACGAATCGACTTTTTCAGTCAGTTCGTCTTTGAAGCTTTCGACTTCCTCTGCAACTTCTTGAACCTTTTCAAGTTCAATACGTTCTACTTCAGAACGAATCTTGGACTTGACGGCAGCTTCAAAAATTGTAGCAGCCTTCTTTTGGAAATCTTCAGAAAGGTCTTCACCCTCTACGAGAGCGTTAACGTCTTCATCAACACTAATGGTTGAGATACGCTTATCAAGTTCTTCCTTCTTGACTTCCATCTTGTCTTCATCATCATCGTCTTCTTTATCACCATGAGCCATGGCAACTTTGTACATTGCTTTCAATGTTTCTTTATCACCATTTTTCATAGCAGACATGATGTCTTTCTTCATTTTCTGTTCTGGGGCTCCTTCATGATGAGCTTCATCAAGAATAGTCATGTCTTCTGCCATAACTTTCTTTTCTACACCATGTTTGAACTGAACATCGTACCATGCAACATGACCGTTTTCATCTGGAATGGCGTGAGAGTTTACGATAGGTTTACCCTTACCCCATACTGGATGTTCAACAACAGTTGCACAATCGTGGTCTTTTGAATGGCACAACTCACGAATTTCATCGTCAGTGAAACCATCTTCCTCTTTGAGTTTTTGTGAACCTTGGTCACCAGCTACCGCAGAAGGAATAGTACCATCCTTCTTTACGCCCTTTGCATAGTCCTTCTTTTTATCGTCAGACTTTGTAACGGCCGCTCCAGTATCATCAACTTCACCATCGACTTTTTTGCCTGGTTCAGCTGCTACGGCACCTTTTTTCGGTGCATCGTGAGCACCTTCTTCAAGTTCCGCAGTGACTTCTGCTTCCAATTCCTCAATTGTCTTATCTAATTCTGACATTTGGGAGTCTCCTTAATGTTAATAATCTCATTATACTATATTTATACAATTACAGTTTTTTGAGAAATTTTGCGAAGGCCAATGCTTGGTAATTCGCATTTCTTGAACGAATATTTCGTTCAATATCCTCTTGAATTTCCGCAATCTCAACTTCTTTGAGAACACCGTTGTTCCAAATCCATTCTTTACCTTCCATAATACCTTGTACAAAGGCTTGAGGTGCAGATGGGTCTGCAACAATATCGGCAGCGGTTGCCAAGTAGAAATCGTTTTTAACGTAGTTTGTACCATTTTTCTGTTCCAAACTACCCATGCCCCTTGAGGACACTGCGAGTTTACCACCATCATCCATAATATTTGATACAATTTTACCCATTGGTGTAGACATCACTTTTGCCTCACCAACGAAATTCTTACCATCTCTCTTTAGAGATGTGACCATATGTGATACTCTTTCCAGATTGACTGTTGGGCCTTCTGGGTGACCAAGTTCACCATAACCACGATTTTCATTGATAAAATCTTTATTGTATCTCGCCACTTCTTTTTCTAGAACCTCAACAGGATATATTCTACCGTTGCGGTTTTTGATATCTCCCTGTAAGAAGATACCCTTCAATTTGTAATTCTTTTTGCCTGACTTTTCATCCTCTTCTCTTAGGATTTCAACGTCTTGGATTTGTTCTGTAATAAGTTTGACTGTCATTACGGCACCATTGCGACAGGTGTTATCTTAATATCAGCGTGTGCAGCAAATACTTCATCAGTTGGATTTTTTTCAACAAAATGTGATGCACCACCACCTACGGAAAATGAACCTAGTGTTGTTGGTGAACCAGCATCATCTTGAATCGTAACCAATCTGACAGTACTGCCTGTATTAATTATATACATACACGTTGCTTTTGATACGTTACTAGCTGCACCAGAAGAAGTTGGTGCGTCTATCTGCGCTCCTTTTACGTTTATTCTTGCCATTTTTACGTTCCTAACATTTCTCTCTCAAAGTAGCTCAGTAGGTCTTTTTCTTTGACCCTGTACTTCTTTGCGGAGTCTTTTATAGTTTTCTCAAAAGTATTTAGGAAATCTGAAGGTTTAGCGTCCATAATGCGAAAGATATCGTCAACCGCCTCTTTCATTTTGGGAGACAGTTTTTTGTATTCTCTCGTTTTCTTATGTTCATCCTTCTCTGGAAGAGACTGAACTAACTCATCAAACCTCTTCATCTTCCTCTACAACTTCTGGAATGTGTTGCGTGACCATAGTAGCCGCAACTTCTTTTCTTTTATACTCTAAGGCATCACCAACTTTTTGTGACAACGCATTCTTAAAGTGTGTTTCTGCACCTAAGTTATCACTGTCTGCAAGTGCATCAATCATTTCTCTACTCATCTAAGTTTTCTCCTTTGGGTTCATGTGACATATTCATATCATCCTGTTCACCGCCGCCTTCTTCAGCTTCACTTTCTATTGTTCTCATAATTTCATCAATTTCATCATCGGTTTGTTTTAGAATAGTTTTTCTTACCCAATCTTTTGAGAAATATGTACCAACATAGTTTTCAATCTGACCTAACATATCAAGACGTTCTCTTAAAATCTCTGCATCACGAAGTTCTGCAAAGTGGCCATCCTGTAAAAAGTCATATTGAATGTGTTCTTTGATTTTATCCCACTCTTCTTCTGCAATGACACCAGTTAAAATTAACTGTGTGCGAAGAACGTCATGGAATAAAGCGGAGAACTTTTTACGAAGTCTCTGTACAAATTTAGAGAACTTCAATTCATCTCTGGTAATCTCTGTAGACCGACCAAGAGAGAAATTCTGTTCAGCTTCCATTCTTGAGATAGGTACGTTTAACGACCTGTATAGTTTTCTCTGGAAGTAAATGATATCATCAATCTCACCAAGGTTTGAACCGCCAGGCAAGGTTGTGATTTCTGTTCCTCTACCACCTTCTCTACGAGGTAACCAGAAGTCTTCCAACATTGACATATGATTTCTATCGTCACGAATTTCACCAGTTGATGCATCATACACCAACTTGTTACGATAACGATTCATCACATCTTTAAGATATTGTTCTGCCTTAACCTTTGGTAGATTACCAACATCAATGTAGAATATTCTACGTTCTGGGGCTCTTGAGATACGATAGATGACCAGTGCATCTTCAATCATTCTTAATTGGTTGACAGGTTTGATTGCCTTATGTAAGTAAGACAATACAGAACCTTTAGTTTGGTCAATCAATCCAGAAGGACAATATGCAATGGAATCTTTTGTAATTTTGAGTGCAGTGTTTGTCATTGCACCCTTTTCGTGGGCCTTGTCATTGTAAAGGTAATATTCTTCACTCTTTACCTTTTTTGAGACACCAGTGATTGGGTCTGGTCTGTCTTTTAAAACTTCCCTTACCTTTTTAATTTTTCTAGGGTCAATGTATCTAAGCTCTTTGATACCTTTCCTTGGTTCGTTTTTGTCGATTACCTTATGATAGTAAATTCGACCATCAACGTACCACCTACGAAAAATATCGTGACCTTTGACATTGAAATCTAGTAACTGAAGAACTCTATCGAACTCTTCACGAATACGTTTTTTAACTTTAATGGAATAATCAATGTTATCAACACGCACAGCAACAGGTGCATCATATTCATTTGATGCAATACCTTCACTAACGATATCTTCAATTGCAGAGTCACACTCTGGTTGCATCGCAATATCACGATACCGTCTTATCAAATCATTTTCGGATTTATCTTTACCAGTTGCATCCAAAGTAGATGCATAGAACCCACCACCGGCAAGTTCTATTGTACCGTCATCAGATGAAGGGAGAGTGAAAGACTCTCCCTCATCCTTTGAACGAGTAATTTTGAAACCGAACAATTCAGCCATTACAAACTCCTATTAACTACTACTATTTAGTAGGTTAATTGAAGGATGTGCTGAAGTGTGTATATCTCCATGTAACGGTAAATTCCTCAATCGCATTAGTAGTGTCATAACTTAGTTCAATCGGTGATACAACTGTTGGTTGACAGTTTCTTAAAATATAAGTTTTAAGAATCTGGTTATTTCTATCCAGTTGTTGGACTTCAAGGTCAGCGGTATAAGCATCCACATTATTTTCACCT
>VTLG01009625.1_pt1 | contig 24320 bp, 16 predicted proteins | sample 4694571 | NCBI WGS metagenome assembly VTLG01 (sample SAMN12604809, study PRJNA352737) | marine metagenome | biome: ENVO:00000447; feature: ENVO:00000209|ENVO:00000569|ENVO:01000036; material: ENVO:00002151; isolation source: viral sequences binned using virsorter ...
CAGAGGCTGATGAAATCGACCCAAAATCCTAAGTGCGGAGCTTCGTAAAGATAATTTGTTAATGCTTCAATTTGGCATTGCTAAAGAGCTAGGCAAATCATTAACGGAGGTCCGTCAAATGACGTTAGAGGAGATAATAGGGTGGAGTGCATATTTTCAAGTTCTTAACGAAGATCAAGAGAAAGAAATGCAAAAAATTCGTAGGAGTAGGTAAACTGATGAAGAACTAAGGATTCTGGTCGTGGCAAATATAATAGAACAGGCAATTATTGAATTACAAAGTGTATATAAGGGTGGTGGTGCTGAGAAGGCAAAAAAGGATTTAAAAAATTTAAGACAAGAAATTAAAAATGCTAATGGCTCGGTAATTAATCTTCAAAATTCGTTAAAGCAGTTAAATAAAGTACCTATAGCGTTTGACGATAAAAGATCAACAGCTAGGCAAAGTAAAAATCCTTGGATGGACCTTAATAGGGCTGATGCTATTGCTAATGCTCAAAAGGCTTTAAAACAATATTTTTCTACAATACAAACAGGTAAACGACAGCTATCTGCTACAGAAGCAGGCTTGAAAGCACAAGCAACAGCTTTTAGTAGAGTTGCAGCAAATTCCAAAGTAGCAGGGAAGCTTTACGAAGGTGCTGTCACTTCGCAAGTAAGAGCAGAACAAAAATTACGTTTAGCTCAGATTGAACGATTAAAAATAGAGCAACAACTTTATGGAACAGGTCGTGTTAATAAAAATGATGCCTTTAAAGGTGTTAATGAATTACTAAGTTTTGGTAAGACACTTCCTCAAACAACAGCAGTTTTATCTGTTTACAAGTCTGAATTAGAAAAAACATTATCAGTAGTAGAGATAGGAGGTGAAAAATATAAAAAATTACAGGCTGAGATACAAAGAGTTTCAGACGTAATGAAAGGGCCACAAGCCACGAAAAAAGGTTTGGCTGGTCTTAAGGAAAGCTTGGCTGATGCAAAGAAAGAGCAACAAGAATTAGTTGTTGGTCGTGCAGGTACTAAAGAATGGGTTGAAGCAACGGTAAGAGTTAAAAAAGCACAATTTGAATACAACAAAGAATTAGCTAAGTCAAGAATTGGGACAGCTCTTATAAATGCAGATATTAATGGATCAGTAAGAGCATTAAATCTTGCGAAACAAGCAGCAAAAGGAGGATTAGGAATATTGGGAGGAGTGGCTGGAGCAATAGGAGGTGCAGGGAAGAAAGCGTTAGGAACAAGATTAGGAAAAATCGGTGCTGCTAGAGGTATTGATGCTTTAGCTCAGAAAGTACCTGTGGTTGATAAAGCTTTTGGTCGTCTTCTTCAAAAAATTCCTTTATTGGGAAGATTTTTAAATGAAAATATTTCTGTTAATGCACGTTGGTCAGCACGAATTTTAGAAGGAATTACAGGCGTAACGGTTGCATGGAATGGATTGAATCAAATCATTTCTGCTGCACAGGCTTTTACTGCTTTTGAACGTCAAGCAGCAATAGCGATTAATAGCGTAGCAAGGATGTTCAAGGGAATGTATAACGTTGCTGGTGCAATGATGATGGGGCTTATTAGTCCTGGTCAGGTTGGTAAGAATCTTTGGGAGAAAGCAAATGATAGACCAGAAGTTATGGCTGCAAGGCGTGGCCCTTCGAGATTGGAACAACGTGAGATAGATCAAGCAAATTTAAAAGCTAAAATTAAAAACGCAGAAGTTCACGAAGTTCAATTAATTGAAGGATTAAACAGAAAATTATTAGAAGTAGAACGAGCTATTACGGAAGAAACAAGAGATCGGATATTGATTAGAAATAAAGAACAACAATCTTTAATGAAAGGACCAGTTTGGACTCAATACGATAGTGCAGCAGGTCCAGGTGCTAAAGGTGCAGGTCTTCTTTCAAGTATGGAAGGCAATCTAGGAGAAGCAAGATTACGTTTAGCCGAAAAAGTTACAGCAGAAGGAAAGGAATATGAATCTGCTGCCAAATCTGTTGTCCAACTTGAAAGTCGTATTAATGCTGAATTACAAGAAAGAGAATTTATTTATAAGCGTTTACAACAAAGTTCTCCATTAACAGCAAGACAACAAGCTGATGCAGCGATGTCTTTAGCTGCACAAAGGGAAAGAGCAACAACTCAGTCTCCTATTGCTACAAGATGGGGAGATGGCAATGCAGTAAGCCTAAGTAGAGGGCCAGTAAGAAATGAGGTTTGGTCAAGATACCAAAGGATGAGAGGATACAGACAACAATCTGGACAAAGATTTAGAGAAAATATGATGCTTGGCGTTGGTTTCCCAATGCTATTTGGTGGTGGACTTGGGGGTATAGCTGGTGGTGCTGGTGGTGCTTATATGCAAAGTAAAATGGGAACTAAAGGAGGATTTGGATCGCAAATTATTCTTAGTGCTTTAGGTCAAAAGTTTGATCAAATAGTCAGTCAGATGGTGGGAAGTACTGCAAAATTGGGACAAGCAATGAATAAATATAGTTTAAATGTAGGTGAAATAACTAAATCTTTAGGAGTTGCTGGTACTGCTACTGCTCAATACTTGGAAACATTAGAAGCAGTTAAAGGGCCAATGGCTGCTGCAAATGAAGCTCAAGAAAGGTTGAAATCTATTGTAGGAGAGCAAGGCGTGGCAAATCTTAAAGAATTTGGGGAGCGTTCTCAATCAATTTTAAATAGCACACAAAAATTCTTTACAGTTATGACTGCTGGTTTAGCAGGAATTTTAAATTGGGCAGATAAAATACTTGGTATTTCCGAAGGATTAAAAGAAGGAGAAAAGCGTCAAATTGCAAGAGAAGATGATGATCCTGTATTAAAAGACTTAAGAGCACAAATGGCTGCCATTAAGTCACCTAAGAGTACTGGTATTTTAGGGCCAATAGGTATGCAAGCTATCGAAGATGATAAGAAAAGAGCTGCAATATGGCAAAAAATGCTTGATAGAGCAGAACAAATAATGAAAGGTACTACTCCTGAAGATGTAAGAAAAAATGCTCTTTTGCCTTTAGATAATGATATAGAAAATTTAGAAAAAGCATTATCGTTAGGGACAAGACAAGCTGAGATTGAAAAAGAAATAGCAACTATTTTAAAAGAAAATAATCTTGAAAGAGACAAAGGGAATAATGCGTTAATTGCGGAAATTGAAGGCAGAGTTAAAAGTAAGAAATTATTAGAAGAACAATTAGAACTTTGGAATCAAATAAAAGACACAATTGCAACAGGACTTACAAGTGCAATTGATGGATTAATTTCTGGAACGAAATCACTAGGAGAAAGTCTTGCGAGTATTGCTAAAAGCATTGGAAATATGCTTATTCAATCAGCAATATCAGGTTGGATTGGAGGGATGAGTTTTCCTTTGATGAAGAAAGCTGAAGGAGGATATATGGCAAATGGAATCAAACCTTTTGCTTCTGGAGGCTATGCAACCAAACCTACAATGGGGCTTGTGGGAGAAGCTGGAGAGGACGAATACATAATTCCAGCCTCTAAAATGGCTCAGTCAATGCAACGGTATTCAGCAGGTGCTAGGGGTGAATCTGTTATCCCTGGCACTGGTTCGTCTCATATAGGTGGAGGAGGCAGTTCTACTACTGTTAATTACAGTGGTCCAATATTGAATTTCAATTCTGAAGAGTTTGTTCCTAAATCTGCTGTAGGACAAATAATTGCAACTGCAACATCAAGAGGAGCAAAAGCTGGAGAATCAAGAACTTTAACTACACTAAGAAATAGTAGAAGTACAAGATCAAGGATAGGAATGTAATGACACTTGTTGCTTTAACAGCTTTTATTACTGTTACCGATAGAGATGGAAGCACCCCTGCTTCTTTAAATCCAAGTAAATTTCAAAATGGAAAACATGAAGGAGTAGGAGAATACAAATATTTATCTTTCCTCTATCAAGGGGCAGCAATGAATAGGTCAGGAGATAATTTAGAAGCTTCTTTAATTCTTGCGAATAGTCCTTTAAGTATTGCTTATGCTAAGCAATTTGTAGAGAATAAATATTATGTAAAGATAGAAACTTTCTTAATGACTGCTGATTTTAATAAAGATACTTCTGCGGAAAATGGAGGAAAGATTACTGGAGAATATTGGTTGGTAGCTGGAATGAGATACGACCCAGAGTCAGTGGAATTAGTATTAAGTTCTGCTATAGATGCTGTTGGTGCGAATGCCCCCCAACAAACCTTAACGATGGAGCGTTGTGCTCATTTACCGTTAACGGGTCAAATTCAAAACCTTTGAAACCACATGAATTAATTGGTCTTCCTTATCGTTTAGGAGCTGATCCTGAAAAGCATAAAGCTGGAGATTGTTTATCTTTATGTAGAACAGTTTTAAAAAGTTATGGCATAAGTTCTCCTGAACCAAAGCGTTCTTGGTATCGGAGATTAAAGAAAAAAGATTACAGTATCTTTTTTGAAGAATTAAATCGGTGGGGAGTTGAATCACCCCCTAAACTAGGAGCAATTGGTCTTTGCAAATCAGATGATGGTTACGGCATGGCTGCTTATTACGAGGAAGGATGGCTGAGTTATCGAAAAACATTAGGAGGCCAGGTGGTGATATGGTCGCCGCTAGAAGCCCTTTCAGTCGTAGGGTGCTACTTCCAACGGAAGCAGAGCTGTGTAATGCCCTTGGATTAACAGAAGAAGAATATTTTAAATTTTTAGAAGGTGTAGCAGCAAAAGTAAAAGAAAAACCTGAAGCTTATAACTTAGTTCCTGAGATAGCGAATGGTCCTTTAGTTGTTGCTATACCGTATGCAAACGCAGGAGCATTAACGCTTTTAGGACAGTTTGTCGTTGGAATTGCTTTAACTGTTGTTACTTATCTTTTGACTCCCAAGCCTAAAAGCATGAAGGCAGGGACAAATGAAAGAACGGCTGATATAGCAGGTTTAAAACGTTTTGCTCCTCAATTTTCTTTTAATAGTGTTCAAGATTTAGCAAATTTAGGTGATTTAGTTCCTCTTGTTTTTGCTAATCATCAAAAGATTAATGGGAAAGATTACGGAGGGGTAAGGGTTAACTCTCAATTAATGTGGTCACAATTGGTTAGCTTGGGTCGTTATCAACAATTAAAACTACTTGGCTTATTTTCTTTAGGAGAAATAGAACAAAATCCAGATTTTAAAGGTTATGCAATAGGAGATTTGTTAATAGAGAATTATCATGCAAAAAAGATTTATACAATTGAAAACAATATTCCTTTTCTTAGAGATGGAGGCTTGATCCCTGGTGATGTATTTAAGATCGATGGGAAAAGATATTTTAGTGGAACAAGAAATCCAACAACACAAGCAACGTTTGGATTAAGTAGTCCTGTCCCAAACGCAACTTACTATAAGCTTCCTTATGAGTTAGTTAGAACTGCTGGTACTTTTGATAAAGACACAAGACCCGCAGGACGAATTACTTTAAAGAAAAGAAGAAAACTTTTAGGTGCATGGCCCACAAGAGCAGGTCTTCTTAGTAACTCTGGTATTACAGGTAATCAACTTACTGGAGATCAAGATTTACCTGTAAATACTTCTTTTGGTTATCAAATTGTAGGTGGAGGTAATTATGGAGAATATGAAAATGCTACTGCTTGGCAACAAGACACAACTGATGCCAACTTAACAATGGACCCTCATGGTGTAGATGATATAAATGCAGCAACTAAAACTATTAGAGAAGCTGCGGATTCTACCCTTTCAGAAGGAGAACAATATTTAGCTGGAACGGCTTTAGTTGTTTGTGAAAATACTTTAAATGAATCATGGCCTGGACAACCTTGGGATGGAACGCAAGAGCATAGATCTTATATTTTTAAAGTATTAGAACCAGGGAAATGTGATTTTGTTGAAGATGTTAATAACAGAGGTTTAGGTGATCACATTAGTAATCCTAATTGGGACCAATCTGGTGATTATTTTAAAGTAAAAGATAATGATGATAGATATTATTATGAACAAAATCGTGTTGATTTATTTGAACCTTGTAGTCGTTACACCTTACAACGAGTAAACTTTGGTACTATTTCTAACAATAGAAAATGTGATATTACAGAGATAGGTATTAAGTCTAAAGTATTTAAACAAATACAATTTGCAAATGTAAATAGTAAGCCTACAGAAGAAAAATTAATTGATATCTACAACGATAGATCTAGCCTTTCTCTAGGTAATATTAATAAATATATTAATAGATATAGTTTTTTCAAACTTCAAGCAAAACGAATAGATGAAGATAATTGGATTGATTTACAACCTAGTGATGTCGCTTCTCATTCTGGTCTTTTTTGTGTCAAAGGAAATACTCCTGAGTTTCAATATAACTATATAAGAATTGATCATCCTGCTAGAGAACAATATGAATTTAAATTTCATCCTTGGCCTGGGGCTGCTGTTGTTAAAGAAGTAATTGCAAGGGAGAATCAAAATGTAAAGTTAAGAGTTTGTCTGTTAAATGCAAATGGAGCATTAAACATAGGAGATTTAGAACAATTCTCGTCAAATAGTTTTGATATTAAATTTGCTGGAAATAAATATTATTCATTAACCAGAGAAAATTTAAGCAATCCAGAATGGACATTAGGTCAGCCAAGTAAATTTCTTCTTGGTACGGAAACAACTTTGGTAACAGGTCTTAGTCGATTACATAAAGCAAATTATGACGATGCTAATGCTACTAATCTTCCTGTAACAACTGCAAGTAGACCGTTATGGACAAAAGCTTCTCATGGCAGCTATCCAGGTTTTGAAGGACCAATTCACGATACTGTATTTGTTAGGTATGATAATTTCCCAACGCCAGGAAGATATAGATTTAGTTTATACATAAGTCCTACAGATGTACCGCCTAATGATGTAGGTAATGGACCTGAATGGCCTAGAGTTTTAGAAGGAAACATGTCAGATCTTGTTAATGGAGTTCCTCCTGTAACACCTTCTTCTGGTTTACATTATAGAAGAACGGATGAAGGACAATATGGAGGAAAATTTGAACCAGTTTTAGATTCTAGTCTTCCTCATGCTGATAGTGATGGACATCCCTGGGGTGTTAAGAATGTTCCAATGTGGGGCAATATAGTTAAAAGTTATTTTTATGTAAAACGATCAGAGCAATATGGAGAAGTTAATGGTCCTGTTATTAGTTTAACTAACGTGGCTACAACAAATCATCGTGTTGGTGATGATGATGCTAATGGAATTACTGTTAACTATAAAGCGTGGACAAATGTCACTACAAATGCCAATGAGAAAAGATGGTATGCAACATGGGAATTAGTTGATGTAGGAGAAGACTATACAAATGGAGATCAAATTAAGATTCCACAGCAGACTTATAGCAGTGGAGTTCCTGGTGCGAGTGTTACTATTCCAGAGCAAATTGTAAGTACTGTTGTTCAGAAAAATGCTAAAGAATTTACTGATGATATTGAAAGTGAATTAAATTTATATGATGCCGCTTCTGATTATTGGAAATACGAAGGAGATCAATCTAGTCATCTGGACGGACCAGAACATCAAATAACATATTGTAATGAGATTATAAGAACAGAAGGAGAAGAGGAAGCAACTTATGAAAAATTATCTTACGCAGGATTACGAATAAACAGTGCAAAAGAATGGACTAATTTTAGTCAGTTTTCTGCATACTTTAAGAAAGGAATCAAGATTAAAAATCTTATTGATGGTGATACAAAAGCATCAAATTTATTTCCAGATATAGCTTATGCGTTATTAACAGATCCTAAAATAGGTGCTGGAAAAGTTATCAGTACAAGTTCTGTTAATGATGTAAATATGCGTGTAGCAGCTCAATTCTGTAAGGCTAATAAATACCTTTGGGATGGAGTTGTTTCAAGCAAAGTTAATTTAAGAGAATTTATTTTTGAGCAAGGAATGTATTGTCTTTTGGATTTTACAGTTATTGGCGGTCAATTTAGTTTGTATCCTTCTGTTCCTTTTGACTCTAATACTTTTGAAATTAAATTAGACAAACCTGTAGATATCAAAGCGATGTTTACTGACGGAAATATAAATGATCTTAATGTTGCATTCTTAGCTCCTGAAGATAGACAGACTTTCCAAGCTAATGTTATTTATCGAGATGAAAAAGAAAATGGTTTTCCAGAAAATAAGTCACGAATAATAAGATTGGCTAATACAGAAACTGAATCACATATTGATGATCCTGTTGAAACATTTGATTTAAGTGGTTTCTGTACTAATTCAGAACATGCCGAAGCTTTTGGAAAGTTTATTTTAGGGACTAGAAAATTTGTAGATCATACGATTACCTTTAAAACGGCTCCTCATTACATTGTTAACGTAAAACCTGGAGATTACATAAGAGTTTTCTCAACAACTCAACATGTTCAAAGGTTTAATAACGGTGCAATCCTTGAGGATGGAACTGTAGTTAGCAAAGATACTCTTAGTGGTAATAAGAATTTTTATTGGTGGAATCCTGATCAATCAACAGTTCAAGAGAATACTGAGAATTTTTCTAATCCTTTACCATCTCAATACAGAGGTTCTTTGTTTACGATTAAGGAATCGGAATCATCAGATCAATGTTATAAGGTTGAAAGTATTACGTTTGGAGAAGATGGATTAGTTGAACTTTCTGGATCGTATGCAGAGCTAACTAGCGACGGTAAACTAGCTATGTTACAAGGATGGGGTTCTTCATTCTTTGATGTGACGGATTAACAATGGCACTTAATAAACCATTTCCAACAATTAAACCTACTTCCAGAAGTTACAACCCTGGAATGTATCCAAGTACATCATTTGAATCGTTAGATGGTACTAAAACTCATTTACGTTTTGGTAACAAAAGAGTTAATGCAACATTAAGTCTTGGCTTTTCTAATATCACAGATGCCGAAGCTGCTTTGATTTTGGAGAATTATCAAGATGTAAATAAAGATTGGAATTACGTTACTTTTGATCGTGGTTATGCGACTTCAGGAGTTAGTAATACAGATCTTTTAGGGTTTCTTCGAGAGTCTGGTTCTGGTTTAAAATGGCGTTATTCTGACCCTCCAAGCATTACAAGTACATTTAAAGGAAGGAGTAATGTTAGTTGTTCTTTTGTCGCTTGTCTCGATTCACCGTAGAATAAACGCAATGTTTTTGATTTGGACTTGTGGCTGGATTTTATAGTGGAAGAGATGGAGCCTTATACATAGGCACATCAACAACAAAAGCTGCCAAGGTTCAGAATTGGAGCTTTTCATCTTCTCAAGCAGTTTTAGAAACAACTGCGATGGGAGATACTGATAGAACTATTGTTGATGGGATTCGTAGTTATTCAGGAAGTGCAAGACTTTTTTATTACACAACTTCAGGTGGTTCTAACGTAAAAGATATTCTTGAAAATTCAATCAAACGAAGTTCTGGTTCTACTGGAGGAGATGGAGAGCAGTCAGCAAGTGATTCTGTTAAATTAAAACTTGCATGGCTAGATGGTTCAACTCCTCGTTTTATAACTTTTTTTGTATATGTAACAAGTTTGTCAATGGGAGCATCTATGGGAGAAGTTTCTTCTGTTGATATTAGTTGGGAAGCGAACGGTGCTCCTATCGAAGATACTCTTGCAACTGGAGCTGCTTCTACTGGATCGTAATGGGTGTTTATTTTGGTCACACTGGACAGATTGTTTTAAAGAGGGATACTCTTCAATCTGCATTACAAACAACTTTAGATCCTTCGGATGTTAATACAGCTACGAAGAGATTTAGTGTTGACCATAGTACTGGTTCGTTAATTACTGGTGATGAAGTAGAAATATCAACTGCTGATGGTTCTACTTTGGAATTGGTGTCAGGTCATAATTATCCTGATGGCAAATGGTTTGTAAATATTGATCCAGTAGGAGGGATTCGTTTATTTAATACTTTTTCATTGGCAATTGAAGGCTTAACTTCAAACGCTTTAACTCTTGTTGCTCCTAGTTCGACTAAGGAAGTTTTACTGCAAACGAGGAATGAGTTGTTTCGTCATGTTGCAAATATCAAAGATTTCGAGATGACAACGAGTAGAGATCAAGTTGATTTAACGTCTGTTGGAGATGAGTTTAAAAGTCAATATGAAGCTGGATTAATTAGTGGTCAAGGAACTATGAATTGTATTTGGGAGCATAGTTATGAGACAGGAGATAGAGCTAATGAATATGGTGCAGATTCAGAATTTCCATTTTATTTAGCTCAATTAATTTTAAGAACACAGCAGGGAGCAGATTTTAGTGGAATTTTTTACATCTATAAGGATGCCGTTAATTCAAAAAACAATGTTTATTACGAAGCTGAATGTTGTGTGACGAATGTTGCTGTATCGGTTGCTGCGTCTGATGTTATAGATACAAGGATCGATTTTGTGACGAATGGAGTTGTTGCATTAAAAACAGGAATTGCTCCAGGTTACTTGTTACAAGAAGACGAAGATAAGATTCTTCAGGAAAATGAAAGTCCCATATTGCTCGAACAGGTTTAAACTATTGCTAATGGTTTTTTAGTTAAGGGTAAATGGCAGATCTCAAGATAACAAGTTTACCTGCGTTAGCTGAAGCAGGTATTCAGGCCACGGACGTATTAGCACTCGCAGATTTGAGTGCAACAGAGACTAAAAAGGTAACGGTAAAAGATTTAGTAGCGGCTGCTGTCGTTCTTTTAGATGCTGGAGATATTCCTGCTGCCAAAGTTGGAACATTAGGATCGAACCAAGTAGCAGGTTCAGCAATACAAGATGGTGCAGTTACAAATGCCAAGCTCGCAAATTCAAGTATCTCTCTTGGCGGTATCAGCATTGCTCTTGGTGCTACAGACGCTACTCCTGCTTTTAACTTGGCAGATGCAACTGGATATACAACAGCAAATTTAAGTGGAACAATATCTAATGCTCAACTAACAGGAAGTATTACAGGAGATAAGTTATCTAATACAACAGTTACTTATGCAAAATTAAATCTTACTGATGGTGATATTCCTGGTGTGAAAATTACAGGTAATTCTATAACAAATGCACAGATAGGAGCTGATGCTGTAGGGAGTTCTGAGCTTGCTGATAATGCTGTAGATACTGCTGCTATTGTTAATTCTGCTGTTACAAATGCAAAGTTAGCCAATGCAAGTATCAGTCTTGGAGGTTTAACTTTAGCCCTTGGAAGTACAGATGCCACTCCAGCTCTTGATCTTTCTGACGCAACAAATTATCCAACAACTTCCTTATCTGGAACGATTACAAATGCACAGTTAGCAGGAAGCATTACAGGAGACAAATTAGCTAATACAACAATTGCTTATGGGAAATTAAATTTAGCTGATGGCTCCGTCCCTGGAGCGAAGATAACTGGAAATTCTATTACTGCTGCACAAATAGGAGCAAATGCGGTAACTGCTTCTGAGTTGGCTGATGACGCTGTGGATACAGCAGCAGTAGTTAATGCAGCAATAACAGGAACAAAAATAGCAACAGATACTATTACGGCTGGAAATATTGCTGCAAACGCTGTTGGTGCAAGTGAATTAGCTAATAACGCTGTAGACACTGCTGCTGTAGTAGATGGAGCGATTACTACAGATAAGATTGCTGATGGAGCAATTACCACAGCAAAACTTGATGGAACAATTGCTGCTAGTTCTATTGCTGATAATTCTGTAACCAGTGCAAAAATAGCTGCTAATGCTGTAGGTGCTTCTGAGTTAGCAGATAATTCTGTTGATACAGATGCAATTCAAAACTCTGCTGTAACCGACATAAAAATTTCTGCTGTTTCTGGTGGAAAGATTTTAAATGGATCAATTGATGCAGCAGCATTAGATACAACAAAGATCGATAGATCTTTAAACGTTGCGAGTGGAAAGCTAGGTATCAATAACACTATTACTGCTGCCACTCGTTCAGGAATTACATATAACGCTCAAGGTTTAATTACTGCAAGTGCAGCTCTTGGGGCTAGTGATCTTCCTATAGCGACGGCTAGTGCAGTTGGTGGTATTTCTGTTGGTACGGGGTTAAGTGTTAGCGGAGCTGGAGCCTTATCACTATCAAACAGTGTTACTGGTTCAACGGTTTCTGGAATTACTTTTAATAACCAAGGACAAATTACTGCGGCGACTGCTCTTACTTCAGCAATGCTTCCTGTTGCGACGACAAGTGCAAAAGGAGCTGTTCAAATTACATCTGGAGGCGGCTTAACTGTTGATGGTGCAGGTAATTTAATAACTTCAACAAGTGGAGTCAGTGCTGGAACATACCAATCAGTCACTGTTAATGATAAAGGTGCTGTTACGGCAGGGGCAGCTTTATCTGCCGCTTTGGTCCCATCACTTCCTGCTAGTAAAATAACAACTGGAAGTTTTGATGCGGCGAGGATAGCAAATGATTCAATCGATGGAACAAAGCTAAGTAATGCTTCAACAGCAATATTCCAATCAATTGCTCAGAGTGGTTATCCAACAGCTCAATTTAGCGGACAAATATTATTTGATACGGTTTCAGAAGATGCGTTTATTTGGGATGGAAACGCTTGGCAAGCAATAACCACGCTAACGAAAGGAAGTCTTGTATTTGGTGGAACTTATAACGCAACCACATCGAAAATGGCTAGTACTACCACCGCAGGAATAGCGGCTGGTTTAGCAGTTGGAAGTAACTTACCTACTCCTAGTGCAACAACTGATGGCTTATATGTTGTAGTCGATGTTGCTGGAACGCCTTCCGCACCAGCTCCAGTTGTAGCGTTCTCTCCTCCTGATTACATTCTTGGGGTTACAAATAGCACTGGGTCGTCATGGAATGAGATCGATCTATCGCAGACCGTAGCTGGTCAGGTAGCAAGCAATATCACTTTCACACCTTATGGTCAGCTTAGCTCGACCAACGTGCAGGATGCGATGCAAGAGCTTGAGACAGAGAAGATGGGTTTTGTGGGTGGAACTGTTACAGGTCAATTATTAATAGGAAACACTGGAAGTCTTGCTTTTGAAGGTTCAACTGTTGATGCTTATGAACTAACTCTTGCTGTTGCCGATCCGCAAGGAAGTGATAAGACAATAACTTTTCCAGATGTAACAGGAACAGTTGTAACCACAGGAGATACTGGAAGTGTTACTGGAGCGATGCTTGCTAATGACACGATCCAGAACGTAGACATAAAGAGTGATGCTGCAATTGCGTTTAGCAAATTAGCCGCATTAAATTCTGCTCAGATTCTTGTTGGTAATGGATCAAACGTTGCAACAGCAGTAGCAGTTACAGGAGACATAGGAATTAATAATGCAGGTTTAACTTCTATTGCTGCTGGAGTCATTGTTAACGCTGACATCTCTGGATCGGCTGCGATAGCTGGTTCCAAGATCACAACTGGAACAACAAGTGCAGTTGGTGTTCTTCAATTAACTGATTCAACCTCAAGTACAAGTGCCACAACAGCCGCAACACCTAATGCTGTTAAGAGTGCTTACGATTTAGCTAATACAGCAAATACAACATCAAATGCTGCATTGCCATTGGCAGGAGGAACACTCACTGGAAATCTAATTATCGATGATGAAAAAGAACTTAGGTTTAACGAAGAAGATGCAAATGGTTCTAACTATATAGGTTTTAAAGCTCCTGCTTCTTTAGCAAGCGATATTACTTTTGTCTTACCTATTGATGGTTCGACTAATCAAGCTTTAGTTACAGATGGTTCAGGAAACTTAAGCTTCTCAAGTAATTTTTCAGGAACAGCAGCAACAGCAACTTTAGCAACCTCATTTACTGTTACAGCTAATAATTCAACTGATGAAACTGTTTATCCATTATTTGCTGACGGAGCGACAGGATCACAAGGAGCAGAAACAGATACAGGTTTAACTTACAATCCTTCCAGTGGATTGCTTACCAGCACAGGTTTTGCAGGAGCTTTAACGGGGGATGTAACGGGAAATGTAACGGGAAATGTAACAGGAAATATTACAGGAAACGTTACAGGAAATATCACTGGAAATGTAACAGGAGACGTGACGGGAGATGTGACGGGAGACTTAACAGGAGATGTCACTGGGACAGCTTCTCAATCTTCAACTGTAAATGTAACTGCTCAAAACAGTGTAGCGGCAACAGTTTATCCTTTATTTGCTGGTAACGGAGCTACTGCAACAGGTTATTTAACTCCTGCTACTGATACAGGTTTTACTTATAACTCTTCATCAGGTGATTTAACAGCTACTAAGTTCACTGGTTCAGGTGCTTCTTTAACATCATTAAACGCTACAAACTTATCTTCTGGAACGGTCAATGTTGCAAGACTTGGATCAGGAAGTTCTGTTAGCACTAAGTTTCTTAGAGGAGACAATACTTGGCAGACAATTTCTGCTACTCCAGAAGGAACAGCAATCTTATCTACAGGTGTAGGAAGTACCAATTACTATTTAAGGCCAGATGGAAGTGGAGCTTGTACTTGGGAAACAGTTCCATTTATGCCTTTAGCAGGAGGCATTTTTACAGGAGATGTAACCTTCTTCGGAGGATCAACCAATATACATATTGTTTACGATGCAAGTGATGACGCTTTAGAGTTTTCGGATGCAACCAAGGCAACTTTTGGTACTGGAACGGATTTAACTATTTCCTCAGATGGAACTAATGGTTCTATCCAGTTTGATGCAAATGGAGCTCTTAATATAGGAAACACAACAACTGCAAATATTCTTGTTGTAAACCCAAATCAAATAGTCTTTAATAAATATACAGCCATACAAGATAACGATTTTGATTTCAGGGCTGGTGGAGTTAGCAGAATATTATATGACCAATCAGATTTAGCTTTAGAGTTCAATGACAACGTAAAGGCTACTTTCGGAGCAGGTTCAGACTTACATCTTTACTCGGATGGAAATCAAGGAGTTCTTGATGGTGATCTTCAAATTACTGGGCAAGGTCAAAATGTCTTATGGGACAAGTCGGCAAATACTCTTTGGTTTAAAACAAACACTTCTGGCGGCCCATCTGCCAAAGCATGGTTTGGTGATGGAACTAGCTATGGAAACTTAGAAATAGCTAAAGAATCTTCCTACGCCATAGTTAACGCAGTCAATACTCCTTTATATGTCCAAACAGCTACGTCTGCTGATTTAATTCTGGGTTCTGGTAAAGATATTCTTTTCTATAACGCTTCTGGTACTACTAACTATTGGATCAAGTGTAATGAAAATTCTGGGAGTGATCAAAACGTAGAACTTTATTATGGAAATACTCCAACCAAGCGATTAGAAACCACAAGTACAGGTGTGGCAGTTTCAGGAGGATTAACAGTCAGTGGAGATTTAACTGTTAGTGGAACGACTACAACGGTAAACAGTACTGAATTAAGCGTAACTGATAAGAACATTACGATGGGTAATGTTGGTAGTCCTAGTGATACAACCGCAGACGGAGGGGGTTTAACTCTTAAAGGTACTAGCGATAAAACATTTAACTGGGTTGATTCAACAGATGCTTGGACATCTTCGGAACATATTCAAGTTGCTAGTGGTAAGACATTTATTGGAAATGGTTCAACTTTAACTGCATTAAACGCAAGTAATTTAGGATCTGGCACTATTCCTGATGCTCGTTTCCCATCAACATTACCTGCTGTTAGCGGTGCAAACTTAACCAACGTCAACGCAACAACTCTTGATTCTATTGATAGCGGAAGCTTCTTAAGATCTGATGCTGATGATACGTCAACTGGTACTCTCACTATCTCTCACCAGACCAGTGATTACAAGTTAATTTTAAATGATACTGGTGGTACTGATTCAAGAATTCAATTCATGGCATCAGGTGCGAACCGAGGTTATATAGGTTGGAATGAATCTGGATCTAAATATTGGATTTGGAATAACGCAAGAAGTACTGGAATAGTAGTTGACTCAGTTCCGCAATGGTACGAAAGTGGTGCGTTAAAGACAATATGGCACTCTGGTAACGATGGTTCTGGCTCTGGGCTAGATGCCGATACGTTAGATGGTATTCATGGTCAAAGCTTATTAAGAAGTGATGCTGACGATAGTACTAGCGGTACTCTTACAATCCAAGGTCACGAATTTAAAAATCATAATGGTTCCAACCTTATAGTTCAAGGTGGTGGAAGTGGTTCTGCTGGAATATGCCAAGAAGATTCAAGTGGTAATTTCCTTTATCAACTTTATGGTGGATCTTCTGGTGGTGGTACATACGGATTCTTAGATTCCAAATGGGGTAACTGGGATCTACAAAAAACACTGGGTGGTGCATTAAAGGTAGATGTTGGTGGCACTCTTTACGAGGTTTACCACAAAGGAAACAACAGCAACATCCTACAAAAAGATTCTCAATCCTATTACCGAGCTACTGAATGGATTGAATTTTATAACACAACTTCTGGGCTTTATTGGAACGCTGGGACTGCTAATGGTTGGATGGTGAATCCAAATACTAATTGGTACGTGACTTTCAGAAGTGCAAATTCTGGTAGTTCAGGCATAGATTTCCGTACTTCTGATAACACACAACGAGGTTATGTCTACGCTGATAATAGTAACAACCTTGGATTCTTAGATCCAGGTGGTAGTTGGGCTTTTAATACCAATAGAGGTACTAGTTCCTGTTATCTATATGACCAACACTTCTACACAGATACCAACGGTAGTTATGATATAGGTCAGAATACTGTTAGATGGAGACATGGATTCTTCGGAGGAACGGTTTTTGATGGTAAAGGTAGTTTAAGAAATATTCCTCAAAACTATAAAACTTCTGCTTATACATTGGCTTCTTCTGATGCTGGTAAACATATCTACTACAGTGGAAGTGCGGCTGCTATAACTGTCCCCTCTGGAACGTTTGATGTGGGTGATGCAATAACCATTATTAGTGCTAACTCAAGTACAGATATAACTATTGTTCAAAGCGGTACTACTATTTACTTTGCTAATGATGGTTCTACAGGAACTCGTACTCTGGCATCTAAGGGTATGTGTACTTTGATTTGTGTTTCTTCAAATGTGTTCAGTATTTCTGGTTCTGGCTTGACATAAAAATATGATTCTTTTCTTACTTATTTATTCACAACTTTATTAATCATGACTATACAACAATTACTTCTTGGTGGTGGAGCTGGAGAACAAATAAAATATGTTGATGATTACTATAATTTTCTTTCTTATTCTGGGGATGGACAACAAAACAGAGTCATTGAAACTGGAATTGATTTAAGTTCAGACGGTGGAATGGTTATGTTCTACCCAGAAAGATTTGATATGGATTGGTTGCAATGGGGATCTAGTGGGAGATCATGGTCTTGTGCCGATACAGTTACAGGAAGCACTGGAGCATGGAGAAGTTGGACCAATAGCGAATATTCAGCATCTAGTAGTAATTCAGGATTAGTTAGTAACTTTGGAAATGGAACAATAACTATTTGCGATAGAACTCCAGCCTTTAATGGAAGTGATAATAATAATATGGTTAATGCTTGTAATTTTTCAGAGTGGTGTCGTAACTCAAATAGAAAAGGTGGTGTTTTTAATAGTGGATATTCAAAATATAATCTTTATGTTTTTAGACAATTAGAAGGATATTTTAAAATTGTTACCTGGACTGGGACGGGAGGTAGTCGTGCAGTTGCTCATGGATTAGGAGCCGAGCCTGGTTTGATTATGATTTGGGGCGGTACTGGTTTTAGAGTTTGGTCTTGGGGAGATACCACTGGCTCATCACCTAGTTACGATGTAGCAATGGATAAAGATGGTTTTGGGCATTCTAGTAAACCTGTTTATAGCTATGGCGATTCAACCAATATTTATGTAAATAGCGGTTGGAATTATAGCGGTCAAACTTTTGTAGCTTATGTATGGGCTAGAGCTACATCTAATTCAAAAATACATGGTGATGGTGAAAACGAATGCTTTACTTTTCAATGTGGAGCTAGGAGGTCAGGCTGGTCAAGTAGCATGAGGCCCAAAGCTGATAATATATATGGTCAGCCTGGAGGCATAGCATCTCATGTAACATGTATAAAAAAACGATCATCGGGAAGTGGTAATGATGTAGCCAAAACGTATGACTACATGATCCCAGGAAGACCAATGGGTGCTGGATTTAACATGCAAGCTTACGGCTATACAGGTTCAGGTCGTTTTTCTTACATGGCTGGAAGTCGTCCTAATAATTATGTAAATGGTAGTTATGGAACTTGGTTTGGAATTGATTTACAAATAGGAGGAGTTTCTGAGGCTGGCAGTGCAGATTGGCCTGATGTTGGAGGTCATGGTTGTTTTTACGGTCATAACAACTCTGATGGGGCTTCTATTTCAGATGTCTATTATACTTTCCGTTATCCAAACATGAAGCCACCTAAGCATGGCTCAGATATTTTTAATGCTTCTTGGTATCATCATAATAAACTCAGAGGAATAAATCCTATATTTCAGGGGAATGCAAGAGGTGATTTTGTTATTACTTCTTCTGAGACAAGTTATCAATCAAGTCAACAATATACAAAGTCTCTAAGTTGTAGGGCTTTTGGCTGGACTCAAGTGGGGCAATACAACTATTGCACTTTAACCAATACAGGTTATACCCATTACGCAGGTTATACAGGTTATAACGGATCAAATGATTTTACTTGGAATAAAGGTTTTGGTGGTTCCACAAAAGATGGAAACAATTGGAATAGTAGTTATGCCAGATTTGCTTGGGCTTTTAGAGATCGCTTAAAAACTTGCCATCATTTCTTTAGGACTTTTAAACAAGTAGGAACAGTAAATCATTCCTTACAGGCTGTTCCAAGCATGATTATTGCAAAGCAGACTCAGACTGATTATCAACAGACCAGCACTATGAACAGCCATTGGTGCGTGTATCACAAGGACATGAATGAAGGCAGTAGTCCTCAAAATTATGGGATGTATCTAAATACAAATATTGGAAAGCAACAAAGTTCTGGCTTTTGGAATAATACAGCTCCCACTTCAACGACCTTTGGAGTCGGGAATAAAGTAGTTGATGCAACAAGGAACGATCCAGTAAACAGAGTGATTACTCTAATGTTTGCTGATACTCCAGGTATTTTGAAAACTGGTAAATATACAGGTAATGGAAGCTTTGTTAATGTTAATTGTGGTTTTTCTGATGGTGTCAGATTTGTTTTAGTTAAAAGAGAAGATTGGTCTGGTCACTGGTACGTTTTTGATCATGCTCATGGATTAGGAGGAGGCCAATATATTGATGAAGCTGTATTTAATACAACTGGTAGCCATAACTGGACATGCCCTAGCGGAGTCACTTCTGTTTCTGCTGTTTGTGTAGGTGGTGGTGGCGGTGGTGGTAAAGGTTGGCAAGATGGACATAACGAAAAGAGATGTGGAGGAGGAGGTGGTGGCCTTGGATGGAAAAATAATATTTCAGTCACTCCTGGTCAAACCTATGCAATTTATGTTGGAAAGCATGGAGTAACAAACGGTGCAGATGGAGAAGATTCTTATTTCATAAATACATCTACTGTTAAAGGAGGTGGCGGCGAGTCTGGTTCGGGAACTTCAAGCCCTGGAGCTGGAGGAACTTACACTGGTGATGGAGGTGGAAATGGTGGAGCTGGAGCAGCAGCTACTTCAGGTGCTCAAGGTGGTGGATATTTATATACTTCTAGCGGTGGAGGAGGTGGAGCAGGTGGTTATTCTGGTAATGGTGGAGCTGGAAACAGTAAATTTACAACTGGTTGGCCTGACTACACTGCTCAGAATGGTAGTGGTGGAGGTGGAGGTGGTTCGAGTTGTGGCCCTAGTGGAAATAGTACAGAGGTTGCAGGAGGTGTTGGTTTATATGGAGAAGGTGAAAGCGGAACTATTGAATATACCAATGGGAAAGGAGATATTAGCAATTTGACTAGTACAAGTAATTCAGATGCTTATGTGATTGGTAATCCTAATGGTGGTTCTCTTCCTCCAGGTTTCAGTACCAATGGAGATGGTTATGGAAGTGAAATTACAGCTAATTTATATAGTTTTGGAGCTGGTTTACAAACTGCTGGATCAACAGCAGGAGCTAAAACAAATGGAGCTAACGGAGGGGTTAGGCTTGTCTGGTCTACAAATGCAAGCGAAACAGTAGCTTTCCCATCAACAAATGTTGGATGTGCAAGACCTCCTTATCAAATAATGAATGATGCTCACTGTGCTCCTATCTATAATCAAAGATGGCTTTGTTCTCTGCCTACTGGATTTGGAGTACATGACAATTCAAATCTAAATACCAACGGAGGGAAGTATATTTATTTAGCAATCTCTGGAGCTGATAACGCATGGAAGAAACGCTAACTTACAAAGAAAAAACTAAATATAGGAAAAGAGAAACAGGTGAGATTATTTTTACTGATCAAAATTTTATAAATTACAATTCTCTGCCATTAGATACAGAGATAACAGATGAAATAGCAGACAAGCATGGCTTTGACATTGTTATAAATGTTCCTACTCCCGAACATGATCCAATATATGAATTTGCCTTTTGGGACGATGTAGAAGAAAAAAACGGAAAATATTACATGAAATGGGAGATAGGAGATAAAAGAAAAGAATGGGAAGAAAACCCAGAAATTGCTCAAGAAATATTTAAGCAACGTGACACTTTGTTATACAGAACTGATTGGTGGGCCTTGCCTGAGAATGCTAATTCTTATACAGAAGAGAGGAAAAAATACCGTCAAGATTTAAGAGATCTAACAGAACAACCTAATTTTCCATTTATTATTGATTGGCCTGAATATCCGAACTAGAGAATACTAGACAGCTAGCCTATAATTGTTAGGCAATGTATTTTTTTCATGGCTGATCGTAACCAAGCTGCTCAAGAAAGAGCAAATTTAATTAAGCAAAGGAATGAAATTGTTAAAGATTACAGAGCTAAATCAGCAGAATTGTTAAAAGATTTAAACGCTACAACTGAAGCCAGCCTTAATCCTTTGAATGAGCAAATTGCAAAGTATGAGACAGAAATCTTTAATTCTGTGAACCAGGAAGCTGGCGTTCCTAATGATTAAGATCCTCACCTATATAAATACTGCTGCGTTCATTTTGGGCGTAGCAGGGTTAGGTGGAGCGTTTGTTTACAGGTCAAAAATATTTGACGCTGTATTAGATAACGTTAAAAAAGAACTTCCTTCTTTGGTAACGGATGCTATGCCAAAGATTCCAAGCGTTCCATCATCAACTGGTCCTGTATTGCCTTTCAAATGATTCAATTTAAGTCATTTAACGGTCTGACCTCTTTAGTTTTAGGCGGTGGATTGATTGCTACAAACTTTATGAGTCTTTCTTTGTTGGCTCGTAAAGACTCAGGCATCCCAGACATCGCTAAACTTTCTAGCACTCCCTACAGCAGTCTTCAAATTAGAAGCGAGAAAGGTGCTGACGGTGCAGAGGAATGGAGTTTTGCCAGCCGTCAACATGATCCTAAAACTATGTTGGCCTATGAAAGTTCTGAATCTCCTACGTTTAATGGCGGTGTAAAAACTAGGCATATTCATAAAGAATCCGTAGCTCAGTTTGCAATTTTTCCTCAGGGAGAGAACGGAAAACTTTCCCAAAAGCAGATTGAATGTATAGAAAAACAAGCTCAAGGTAGAAGCAACGGAATGATGATTGCTGATGCTGGATCGGTCACAGTAAGTCCTGCTATTGCCAGTGTTCCTATTATTGGCCCTGTTTTGGCTGGTGTTTTTTATGGAGTTGCTAGAGATAAAGTAGGAAATGTTGCGAGCGATATTGCTGGTCAATGGAATGATTGTTAAGTGGAATTAAACGCTCCTTTTGTTAACGAGCCACAATTAAAAGATTTACCAGAGCTAACAATAATTCCTCCTGCGGAAATAGTCCCTCCAACTACTTTTGGTGAACTGCCATTTGGTTTCGTTCCTGTTATTGATTTGCCTTGCGTAGTAGCAAGGGATAAGAAGACGGGAACTGGTAGTGAAATGTTTAATGTAGACCCGCAAAATAATTACACCCTTTGCGACCATGCCCCTGTTCTATTCATAGCTCCTGATCTTTATGGTGATATACAGCCACCAAAACCTAATACTGACCTAGTAAGAGGCTTAGACAACGTAGGAGAGGAAGTGGAAGAAGAGAATAGCTCCGATAACCAGAAGGGAAATTCCAATGTAGGACAACAAAATAAAACCTCAGATCTTGATGGAGAGTTTATTGCAGAAGTCTTACCTTGTCCTGCTTTAGATACACTTGCTAAAACTCCTGTTGGTTCGCTAGGTAAAGGCGGCCTTGCAAGGATAAAAGGATGGAAGAGAAATGAGCTTACAGGTAAATGTGAAACAGTCTGGGAAGGGCTGAATCCATTAGAGATCGCAGGAAATTACGCTCCACAACCTACGGTCTTAGTAAACACAAGTGCTATTGCAGTAGCTAGTGTTCTTGCTGTTGGTACGTTGCAACCGTACATAAAGATTCTTCAGAAGCAAATACAGAAACAGGTTAAGAAGAGGTCTAAAAAACTTGCAAAGAGTTTATTTAAGAAGAAGGAGAAGATATTGTCCCTTTCTGAAAGGAGAACGGCTCAGAGGGATCTTCGGAAATAGAGTGACTGTGGTCTATCAAGGTATTAGGCTTGCTGACCAACTCAATGTCGAGGCATAAAATTTCGTATTTTGAACCCTTTTTGAAGCGAACTCCATTCTTCAATAGATCTGCACAGTGTTTTGCCCTTCCTAATTCATAGGATAACCGTGCGTCCTCGTGTTTTGCCTGTAAAAGGTTTACTAAATGCACCTGAGATTTACGGCAGTTACGTACACTTTTTCGATCTAGATTAATATTCCAGCTTAAACTTATTCCTGGCGAGATTGCAAAATTTGTCTTCTCAAATCTTTCCACTGTTTTATATCCACGGATCAATGTTGGGTCGTCAACCTCTCCATCACCTATTTCATTTCCACTATCATCAAAAGCACCTTTTACATCCTTAGTTGAATAGATAGGCTCAAGGAAACTGTCAATCTTAGGCAGCCCTCCAGAATAATTGCCAGTCAAAAAAGGTTGAACAACCAAGGTGTCGCCTTGGCATTGGACTTGATTTAATGATAACGTATTCGTAAATTGTTTACTTGGCATATTCATTACCCCCAAATTTGTGACTGACCCGCTAGAATTGGATATTGGATTATTGGTCATTGTAGTATCTGCGATTACAGGACTATTTATTAACAATAGTGCTGCAAATATATATCTCTTCATTGGGTAAATGTTGACATTGTTTCTGTTACAGATTCGGTAATAATATCTCTATTTATTCTTGTAAAACTTTTAAGCCCAGGTCCGTGATAGCTTTCTATCAGATTCGTCGCTGCTCCTTGAGTTTGCATAGTAACCGTAGGTTTAGAATTAAGGTCAATCCCATGATGAGTAGTAGTAACTCCATCTACGACGTGGCTCCCTGTAGTAACGGTGTTAGGTAATAAATCTCCTTGAATATTTAAATTTGTACCTCCTACTGAATATTCATAGCCAGTAGAATACGTCCATTGTTCTATAAGTTCTGTGGTATTTTGTTTGCTTTCTGTTCTTGAAGTAGTAGATCCACTATTGAATGATGGAATAACGGGAACTGCTTGTGCTGGAAGGGATATAAAGGCTATTAATAATAAATAACGCATTAGTCACCTATCGACAATGCACTTGTGATTGAGCCAGTTACGCTAGTACCAGATTTACCAGGAGTCAGCCCAATAGTTCCACCAGATACGCTAGTAATTGTTGCGGCTAATCCAGTATTATCTCCTCCAGTATATGTAATCGTATCTCCCAACATTGGCAAACTTCCTACAGCACCAGAACTTAAAGTTGTAGCACCTTGCATTGCATCACCTTGAATAAATGTTTCACTAAAAGTTGTAGCTGCACCTGCTGTGGTCTGAGTGTACGAACCTGAACCATGCGTTGCAGCGACTCCTGTTAGAGCATTATTTGATGATGCTGGCACGTCTAAATGTCCCATAGTCCCTGCTGTCACGCCCGAACTGGACATTGAATATGTACTTCCAATTCGTTTTGCATGAGAATACGATCCATCAACAGAAGCTTGTGCTGTAGCTGTGATCTTATGGGTGATGCCTCCTGAGTAGGCTGGTGTTGCTAATAAAAGCAGGAGGGGAAGAAAGCGTTTCATAAGTAGGCTTTTGAAATCTGTGCTAGTAATCCTAATAATGCCAGAGCAGCACTAACAACTGCGGCAGCTTGGAATACCCTTTTCTCTAAAAGTCTTACTCTATCTTCTAAATCTC
>VTLG01011359.1_pt1 | contig 24320 bp, 37 predicted proteins | sample 4694571 | NCBI WGS metagenome assembly VTLG01 (sample SAMN12604809, study PRJNA352737) | marine metagenome | biome: ENVO:00000447; feature: ENVO:00000209|ENVO:00000569|ENVO:01000036; material: ENVO:00002151; isolation source: viral sequences binned using virsorter ...
AATGAACGACAATCAAAAGCTACATCATTCAAGGCGACCATTGTAGCAAAAGGGATTTGCTTCTTCTGAACGCCCCTTAAATATGCGGTTAATTGTTTTGTGTCTGACTGTACGCTTAGCATCCTGCCTTATCTGAATATCCATTACTATTTTATATGGCTCAGAGTTTGGCAGGGAAGCACGTTTTTCTTAAGCTATGTTAAATTTTTGTTGTTTCTCTAATTCATCTGCTCTTGATCTTAAATGATCCCTTAATGCAATAGATTTCTCTTTATCCTTTTCAGATATATTTCCGCGCGTGCGCGCGCTCTTATAATTCTTTCTATAAATTTCTTCTTTTAATTCTTTCTTATTATGTACCGTTTGAGGTTCACACCGTGTACCGATGGATGTACCGTTGGATGTACCGCCGGTGCTATTAGGCATCTGATATTGGTCATAATTACAGATAGTTATGACGTTTCTGCAATGTACCGTTCCATGTATCGACCTATGTACCGCTCGATGTACCGTTAATTGTTCACCCGCTTGCCATTTCTTTATCGTTCTCCTCAGTCTTCCGCGTGACCATTTCCACCGTTTCATTAAGAAACTTTCGGTATGGCACAACTGACCACGCTTCAGATTATATCGTTCTCCATCCCACTTAAAATTGCCGTCAGAATGATATGCCCAATAGAGAAGATCGACCCATGCTTGAGCATAGCTGAACCGCTCTTGCGTCCACATTGGGTCGTTAAATAGTTTACGCGCAAGCGTTATAAAGGGCGGGATTTCTTTCTTGCCATCCATAGCGTCCTTTCAATCTCTAGCTAGAACTCTAGTTTTTTAATGAATATATTTTCCATTCTTCAAGTGATGAATTATATAATTCTGTTAAATCACTTATCCAATCGTTCAAAAGATCAGCTTTTTTTATAGGATTAAGGTGATCGAATTCTTTAGGAATTATTACTTTTCCCTCACCAAATTCAAGATCACCCTTGCATTTTATTTCTATAGTTTTCATTAATCCCTGTATTTACTAGCCACTCTCTGCAATGGAGCAAGCGGATCAGCTGTATCATCTTCTTCATTAAGGCGTGCCATGTTTTCCTGATCATTGACAGCGGGTGCGTCTTCAGCTAATGCCCCCATTGGATAACCACCGTCCTTGAATACCGCACTGCAATCTATCTTTGCTTCATTCATGGCCTTAATTACTTCATCGCTAGGCGGTTTTTTTGGCGGTTCAGGCATCAAAGAATAATTAGTGTTTGATATGTCTTTGCCTGTACGCGTAACCGTTATGTCATACTGAGTAAGATCGCCCCATTTTGGATTGCGTTCAAATTCTTCAAGCATCCGGCGAATATCGCGTCTTCTAACTTCCCACACTTGCGCACGACTTTCTGTGACGTTGTATATCTGGAAAAGCCAGAATTTCTTTGCTTCTTTTCTTTCGACTTCTTTGCCGTTCCTATCTGTAAACGTCTGTATCTCTGCATATTCCACCATTTCTGAATAACCTCGATCAGTGTTAGGACGTGACTTCTTATTCCCCTCACGCCATGCTGAGTAACCCATAACGAATGTTTCCGGTTTGTCTTGATCTCCCATTATCCGGATTGTTCTCGCCTGACCATCTTTCAGGCTGAAAAACTGTGATTGTCCACCTTCGCTGCTTTCTTTTTCAAATTCTGACGCATTATAATCTTCTGGTAATAAACTCATATCTTCCTTTCTCTGTTTCTCTTAGCATTAAAATTATTTAAATCCTCATGAAGACCGTCATTGTCTGCACCAATAATGTCGATGTAAACGTCTGGCGATTCATGCTCAATAGTGGGAAATTTAATGATCTTTTTCCCCTTCTTCTGATATTCCCGAATAGCTTCGGAATATGCAGAACTTTTAATATCCTTCTCTGTGACGGCGCGGAGTATAGGCGCTTGTATTGTAAATTCAACCGTTGTTCTCCGACGTCTGGCTCTGGATAAATTTTTACATTCAATAGTGCAATATTGTCTATGCTTCGGGACTGCTTCAAATTGGATTTTACAGAATTCACAGCGTTTAATATTCAGCTTTGATTTGCGTACATATACCCGCGTTTCTGCACGCTCATGGAAATAATGACGCTTGTATATTAACCGACATATGTGACCACATCGTTTCTGGTTGTACATCTTCGGCGTGAATATTTTCCCGCATATATCGCAATTTATTGGATCAAATTCTCTCTGGAAATTCTTGCGCTTATTTTTGCTGTAACACTTGCCTGAACACCAGACTCTTTTTTGTGTGCTTTTGCGCTCAAATAGAGTGTCGCACCCGCGACATTTAACTAAGCGTATTTCGTTTTGATCCACTCCGGCGTTGTTATCGCCTTCTGCTTTAGTCCGTAAGATTTTGGACAACCACTGTCTAACCATGCTTTCCATTGCTCGATTAATGTTTGTGTTGCTCTAATTGACCAGTGAATAGTTTCTGCATCCACTGGCACAACATTGATTTGATATGGCGGGACTTTCTCCACCAAAAGATAAAAATAATTATCAACCTCTAAGCCTAATTTCCGTGCAGTCATAATCTGTAGACCGCATTGCAAGTACATATGTGATGTCCAGAATTCATAATTCCAGACGTCACGTTTTGCACGACCCTTCCCGCGTGTCTTAATATCAACCAAACATGGAAAATTATTGGACGTTGCAATGTGTGTCATATCTATGTCCGGACGTGCCTTCACCTCAACGTCCTGTAACTCACAGAAGTAAGAGCGCTCAAACATTCCATGCTGTAAAAACTTTTTTGACTCCTCATGTATTAAGGCGTTTTCCAAACACTCATGCGCCATTTTATGCTGAACCTTAGTAAATGGACTGACGCCTTCCGGCAACCCTTCAACAAAATCTGCATATTCTGCTTTCCCCGCCTTCGTTCTTCGGTCAACATCCGGAGCGATTGCGTATTTTGAATCAGTTTCTTTTGTTTCAAAAATATGATGGATAATATTCCCATTGAATTGTTCGACTGTTTCGTCATTTGGCATTGTTGAATCATACTCTGCAACCTCAAATGATACGTCTGCACCTGTTCTCATTCTTGAAGAATTAAGCGCCGGCGTTGCGTGATAATCTCTCATCGGCATTTCGCCAAATATTCCATTCATTCTTCCCCCCATGAAAATGATCTGTTAAGTAATTCATTCATTGACCGTAATTTATCCGCTGGTATATAATGGTTTATTACGCCATAACCAAAGTCCCGCGTCGGAGCCTGTGACAAGTTCTTCCCCCATTCCCAACCTAACAAATACGGATCGCCGTCGTTATAATCCGCTAGTACATATATGTCTGCCACTGGCTTTCCCACTTCCAAAAGTAAATTAAAAGGTTTTCTTGCTGTTTTGACATCCACGCTGAAATTAAGTCCAAGCAGAAAATCAATGCCGTCATCACCTTCAGGCTTAATGTCATCGTTCATTTTCAGCCCGAAATATTTAGCAAATATTGCTTCCCCGCTAACTCCCACCAGATCATGATTTTCACCAAGTATTCGCTGTGACTCATGACCTATGTGTGAGTCGGATCGTTGATCTGCAATTTCTGTTAAATCTACTTCTTCAAGCATTCAAAATATTTTTTAATCCGTGGATCGGTATAAATTATATTAAATGATCTTTGAACGTCCTCTATGCTCCTCACAACGAAATAAAATCCGCCGTAACCATTAACACCTTCGCGGAAGGTTTCTTGCGATACAGAGAGTTTTCCGCGTTTATTTTTCACCTCTAACCACACACTAACCGGAATTCCGGCAATTATTAGTTCACAGTGGATGTCCGCCATACCTTTATTTGGTGATGGCCTGAAACCGTCTTTTGTGGGTGTGCCGATGACGTTCATCCTACGCATGGGAATTCGCATAACTTTCCCCCAATCAAGTATCGATTTCTGGATATTAGCTTCGCTTTCTTTCAATGAACCCATGTCGATGTAAATCCGGAAGACACCAAGCCTTCTTATTAGAACCTCGGCGATTAAATCGTGCGCATCGCTTATGCCATTTACATGTGACGTTGCACATGCTTGTTTTGGTAAAGGGTTCGACCCCCCTCGTCTCCACCATTCCCTAATCTTGTGGATTGTTAAACTTCAACTTAAATCTTACCACGTCCTCAATTTTAAACAGCTTTATTCCCCGCTTGTTTAATTGAGTGTGTGGAATGTCGTCGTGATACTTCCGAAATTGCGATTCAGTTAACCCCAATTCCAATGCGACTTCCGGACTTTTCATCCATCCGGTAGGAGTATTTCTTGATAAATTTTCCATGATATTTAACCAGTTAATTTGTTTACTTGTTAGACTAATTTTATAGAAATTTTCAAAAAGGTCAAGAAAATTCAAAAAAAGTTTAAAAAATTACTATTTTTTTTATTTATAATTACAATGACTTACAGACTAATTTAAAAAAACGACATGAGTTGAAAAATCGTGATTTAGTTTAGTAATTACAGGCACTTACAGATTTCATGCTCTGTAAACCCCTGCAAACACTACGTTTAAGATTTGGTTTTTATTTGACTTATTTGTGAATAAATATTAACATAAATTCACAGTTAATTAAGTTAATTATTAATCATATATTAAGGAGACAACATGAAATTCGGAAAAGAAAAAATACTTGAGTTCTACCCAAACGCAATATGCGAATCAGTAATTCCCACTAGGTTTGCTAATTGCCCAAAGCACGTTCTAAAAAGAGAAACATATTATGCGGTAACACTAGCAGAAGATAATCCCCAAGTTTCTGGCAAGCGTTTCACTGGGCATTCTGCTCAAAAAGCGTGGGAGTCTGCTTCAAAGTGGTTTGACAATCCAACTTATAATTAATTAACCCGCCCCCTTCGGGGGGCTTAACTAAAGGAGAGAATATGACTACTGCAAAATATAATGAAATAAAAAGTCTGATTGAATATGCTTACGAAAGATTTACAGACAATAAAAAACATTTAGACCAGATTAGGGATGAATGCTCTGTTGAATTTCTACAGGATATTATTTCAGAAACAAAAAGTAACTTGTGTGAATTAGAAGGTTCAGAAGTTTCTTTTTGGGAAGAAGCACACACTGCAAGAGATTTTGATTTATGCAGAAAATTACAATTAACACTCAATACGGCTCAATATTATCTGCAAAGAAAAATTGAACTTCAGCAAAGTTTCATGTTTTCGGAAGTTTATAATGTTGAAGCAAATTCTAATCCCACTCCTAATAAAGAAATTTCAGAATTGTGGGACAAAGTTAAGCCTGTTTGTAAATCTTTGGAGTGGCATAAAAATATGAAAACCACTTTCCCAAATATACATTTAACGAGTTTCTAACCAACCCGCCCGCTTCGGCGGGCATAACTAAAGGAGACAATATGAAACTAGATAAATGGCCTTTTGCCAATCAAGCAATCAAAAGCACTTACGACGCATTTTTCAGGGAAGATTTCTTCGGATATGAGAGTAATCCAAGTTCCGGCGGAGAATATTACAAGGAACTATCTTGCGGTAAGGATTTGCCAATATGTTCCTTTTCTGATGATGAGGATGATCTTAATATACAAGGCATTTTCCATTTCCTGACTGACTCTGCATCTGATCTTTGGTTAGTCTGTTCATATTTTGCAGAGAAAGGCGAAGACTTCTTTGTTTTCTATGATGTAAATGATATTGAAAACAAGGACGAAAACGGTTGGGTTGTATGGCTACCCAACGCTAAACATTTAAACTAAAGGAGACAATATGAATTTTAAAAACATTAAAACAGACACAATGCTTCAATATTACCGTCATGGTTCTAAAGCTGGATTTGTTAAACATATGGATGTTTATTTAAAAAGTATATTACCTCACGCACACTGTGATCGTGGTTATATTGATGTCAAGGCTAAACCAACTCAAGTAGAAAAGGAAGTATCACCCGATAATTGTATTCTGTTTACTTTGTCAGAAGATGAGGCATTGGAAATGGCTACTCAATTATTAATGACTATTAGTCAAATAAAACAAGAAAAGGAGACAATATGAGAAAAGCATTTCCAGTAGATCAAGCGACTCACAAGGATGTCGTTGACCATCTGAATTATCTTGAATTGAAAGGACACGGAAAGCCAAGCATCACTTCATGGATCAAGTCGGCGTGTCTGGAAAAGATAAGGCGTGAGAAGAATCAGTTCATGCCTTCAAGTGAGGAGATATTATGAGAAATATAATAACAATAAAACTAACTAAGAGAGAAGCAGAGGTTACTTTCCATTCACTTGGTATGCATTCTCAGGACTATGTTGATAATTGGGATGAAGATATGCAACAAATAATGGGAGGTAAAAGATATTATAATTTATTACGTTCTGCTTCCCGAAAAATTTGGATAGCTAAAAAGGAGAAATCCTAGTAACTCCAAACGGCGCTCCCACCGAAACCAAAATCTTCCGGTAGTAAGTGGCGGGCGTCCAAATGCAGAAAGCGTTTTTTTCTATCCTTGAACTTCCCACCTAAAGCAACCCCCAATCCGGAAAATCCAATAGCACGCGCACGGTCGATCAAATTTAGTACGTCAGGCGATCCCAAATGCCCCACCAAGACATCACAAGCGACCCCCTGTACATGAACCCCCCCTAACTTATTCTTTTTAGGAGAGATCGATATGTCATGATCCAGACAACGTGCGCCCGAACTCACCGGTAAAGCAAATGTTGCCAGCCGTAGTTCTTCCAGCATCTTCATCATGTCGGCGTTCATGTCAGGGTTTTTTCTTTCACAGTTTGGATTGTTGCAACGGCATTGCATTTCTGCGATAGAAAAATGAGGAGTGATTAAACCAGTACCCATAAGAATTCCTATTGTTAAATATTTATTAAATTCACGCCGAGTAATATTTCGCACCATACTACTCGGTTAAACTTTGACCAAAATAATTGCGACGACTAAAATCATAATCGCAACCAGCAAAAAAATAATCCCGAATGGTGATTCAGGATTTGTTCTTTTCTGCAATACTTTTTTCCAACATTGCTACAATCTTATCGTCGACGGTATTTGAACTGCGACGGCTTAGATATTTGAGGATTTCCAAGCAAGTAGCCATTATGACGCGCTCCGTGAAGAATGCTGTCACCATTGTCGAAAGCGTAGTTTTTAAAATTGGCAAGATAAACGGTAAAGGCATATTACGAACTCCTGTGAATAAGTGCATTCATTGAAGCCGTGTTAGCGTCGAGTGCTTTACTCATCGCGTTCAATGCTTGGTTGCTGTTCTCCGCCAGCTGAAAAATCCTTGCATCGTTTTCACGGTCTTGATCCTGAAATTGCTTGCGTTCCCTTTGTGCTGAGTCAAAAGAATATTTTATGAACCAGAAACTTGCTCCCGCAACAACCGTCGGGACTCCTATTGTTTGTAATATCTCAATCCAATCGAGAATTTCCATTATTACCCCTTATTAATGTGCTGTTATACGACCCACATGAACACGAAGGTCTGTTAATATTTTTTCTATATCGTCCATCTGTTCTTCAAATTTTTCCTCCGCCATGTGAAGGTGTTCAATGTGTATTTTTTGCTGTTGAATTTCTTCATCCAAATCGAGGACGGTCTGGAAAAGCCAGCTGACTATACCAATCAAAATGAAACCAAGTGCGGGAAGAAGCATTTTAAATATTTGATGCTCAAACACTCGTTGTGCGCCATTTCCGTTATCATCCGCTATTGGTCTTGTTTTCTTGAGCGCCATTTAGTCCTTACAATCGATGTTCTTAAACATATCTACGCACTGCCAATAGGGACGAACATAATCGCGATTAAACTCGCGTGTGCCTTTATATGGTTTGTTGTCGACATAATAACCCTTGCTTGACAGCGGGGAAGTTGAACAGCTGACACAAAGCAGACTAAGCACGATTAATAATTTCACGGCTTTGGATGATCGGCCTTTACTTTAGCTACTGCTTTATACCACTCGCCTGTCTTATCTCCTTTGCCAGCAGTCATGTCATGGAAAAGCAAATCTAGCTGTTCTCCTAAATCTGGATAAATTCTATTCTTTTGGTATTCCGTTGCTTTATCTTGTTCCTCCAGCCTTTTTATTTCGGTATCGATTTCTTTATCTGTGGGCGGAGTTTGTCCATCAATGTATTTTACATCATCACCATTAGCAAATAACTTGCCTCCAACTAATGAGTAAATTGCGTCAAATTTTGTATATACTTGTGCCATGTTATTTCCCTTTATGTAGTACGGTCATCAATATCACCTTTGTATTCTTCAATAACTAAACTCATGTGATTATTACCTGAAGCAAGTAATTGAGTCCTATTATTTGCTCCATCTGCTCCTGCAACAATTCCAAAATATTGGGTTCCTGATGTTCCATAAGGGACTACATTTCGTGAACAAAATTGTGCATAAGTATAAGATGTGGACGAGTCAGCGGCAATCAAATTTCTACCAATTTGCCCTTCTCTAAATCTTGTTCCGCCATTAAAAATATCGCCGGGATTACCCGGATCAGAAGTATGCATACATACTACAATATATGCTCTCCTTTCAAAATTACTGCTTGCCGAACGCCATGCGTAAAGGCCGAAAGTCCAAGTTATAACATAAGTGTTAGTTGATACTAGATTATGTGTAACAAATTCCTTTCCTATTCTCCCATTACCATCAGTCATTGTAATATCACCATCTGCCCAAGTGAATGTGGTTGAAGATAATAATTTGCCTTTTTCTCCTCCAATAATTCCACTTTTCATATTTGGACTTATTCCAATTAATCCCGACATAAAAACCTCCTTTCAATTAATAAAATCATATTATCTCCTATGTAAAATCATGGTAAATAAAACAACCAGATATATCACATTGACCCTGAGTATTTAGCTTTAGAACATCCCCTTCTCGTAGGACAATCTTGTCATTGTATACAAAGGTTGTATTGTCATCAACAGGGGGAGATGTAAATATTTGTATGTCAGTTCCACTACCTTGCCAATCAACCGTAGCACTAACATTAGTGTTATTGGATGATGCATTAAATGTTATATTCAAAATAGTTATAATAACATTTGTTGGAACAGCAACAACACCAGCAGTATTGCCAGAAGATCGTACTGATCCTGTCCCTGTTGTACCTCCAAAATCTACTTTTGCAGTAGCGGCATTATTAGCATTAATAGCAAAGTTTCGTAAAACTTCACTGCCTGAACCACTTGGAATTCCCATTATTAGTCTCCTTTCAAAATTTTATTATTATGCGTCGTCTAATACTTCAAAACTTACAAAAATGTCCGCTGTAGCTGGATTTGCTCCTGCTTCCAGCTGGTCGCCTTCCTGCAAATATATTGGTTTATCAAGTACAACCAGAACACCATCAGTACGAAGTGTAACTGCCGACGCCAGTGCAAATGTTCCTATATTATCTTCTGCATCTGCAATACCTCCGGAAGTATAGGCAACCTTAGTGACTGCAACCGTTACGTCAGTTGATGCCGTCGCATGTGTATTCGTGACTTGAATAAAATTGATCTTCAACAACTTATTAGACTGACAAGTCATTATATCAGTTCCAACCGTTGTTGTTAATGCTTCGCCCATACTCTGACCGTATATGGACGTCACATTCACTATGTTGGGATTAGCCATTTTATTTCCTTTCTAAATTAAATTAATTGCCGAATAGCATCGACATTGCTATCATCTTTCCAGTGGACGAAACCTCAACCCACGATGAGCCATTGTAATATTTCATTTTTGCATTTGTGGTGTCATACCAGAGTTTTCCGGTTGCCGTGTTTGAAGGCGCGGAAGTCCCCGCATTACACGCTTCCATTTCTCCGAATAAAACATTCAAATCCGCACGGACGTTGGCTCCAGTGTCGTTGCTTATCACGTAGTCATGGGTGTTGGCCATTTTTAAACTCCTCTAGCAATATAGTTGTATGTTCGCGTCTGACTAGCGCCTGACGAATTGTAAAAATTAATCCCAAATCCATCCTTAGTTTCAGAAGATATTGTCATATAATCACCGGTTGCCATATTGACAGGCGTCACAGTTAAATCCGGCGTTGTATAGAACGGAGTCGGATAGGTAATCGATGTTGCAGTCTTCGCACGATCCGACTCCATCTTCTCGATCATATCAACGATTAATTCCAACTCCTCAAGCGTCAGCTGTGAATATTCGTCAAACTCCGTGAACGTAGCACGCATCTGGAAACCGCGTGCAAGAACATCAATAATTATGAACGGTTTCCAAGATGTCCATGTTGCTGAAACATCAGCGGGATTGTCATTAGTGGTACGGACTTCAAACTTCAATGCATCAAGTTTCAGCTTATCATCCCATGAATCACGGAGATCAACCTTGCCCCAAAAGTCCATGTGGTTTGAGCCGTCAGTAACAATAGAAGTGAAAGTCGCATCTGTTGAAACCCTTGCTGGCAAAACCGCGCCAAGATCACGAACTGTTCCAGTGTAAACAGCTGGCGCTGTACGTCCGCCAAGTCCATCAATCGATGGCCATGTATCGATCAATTCAGTAACACTATCAACCAATGCCCCGCCAAGAAACTTTAAAACATCAATCGGAGTTCCGCCTGAATCAATAGTGTCCTTGTAAAAACCGTCCATCGTGCCAGCCCACGCCTGTTGTTCAGCAAATGTGGCGACATTCGTTATTCCCTGAACGGTGACTTCACCGGACGCAATGTATGCTTCTGATTCTTTCCCTGAAGAATTGATCCATTTTGCCACGTAGTTGCCGTCCATCGCTGGTAGGGTTATTGATGTATTCCCTGAACCAACCTTGCCAACAATTATTGCATCGTTCCAGACGGTTGAGCCTTCTTGTAATACTCCGATTGCAATGTGGTCAACGTCAGTGCCGTCCGATGGTTCGTCCCACGAAAGAACAACATTTGAACCAAAATTTGAAACTGCAAAGCCTGTAACTGCTTCCGGCGGATAGATTGACCCTTGAATATGTTGTGAAGTGATTGTGTACCAATCTGAAACTATACCGGTTGCTGTCTTTGCACGAACCCTGAAATCAAAGAAGCCTTTTTCAAAGTCATTAATTATTCCCGATTTTGATTTTGAAGACCCACCAGTTGTCCAATCTGTATCCGCTGTCTTTTTATAGTCAAAATCATATCCTGATGCCAACTGAAATTCCTGTTCGTGATCCCATGTCAGTTGTATTTGTACCCTCAGTCCTGCGGACGCAATAGCTGAGTATGTGTCCTCAGTCCATCGCAAAGCAGTTGGCGCTTCAATTTCATTGACATTTGGTAAATTTGTATCGGGTATCTCTGCGGGTGCATATGCCTGATCCCATGTGTATGTACCGCCTTGATATTCTGTTCCAGAAACATTAACTGTTCCATCCGGATTAATTGAAACTGAACGGACAATAAAACGCTTTGAAGTCCAAGCTGGTGTTGAATGTGTAACTGATGCAATGTCTCCGACAACTACGTCGAGCGCTTCAGCTGATGCAGTGAATTCAAACCCCATAGAGTCGCGTGATAATAGACAAGTAAGTTGCGCTAAATATCTTGCTTGATGGTATTCTGTAACACCCTTTAAATTAATCTCTTTTTTTAATGGGATATTATTGTCAGTTGATAAAAAATCAGTATAATTTGAGGATGAAGTATCTGGCCAGCTAACCTCGTCAGCTTTATAATTGACTTTCTCTGTAAATTTTGCTGTTACCTGATTAGCACGCTCAGTTTTCCTTTCTCCAATAACTGTAATTCCGCCAATTATATTTGTTTCATTAAATACGAAATCATTTGTGGTTGAATCAATTCTTTGGTCGATATGTAATTTATACTTGCCGTCGATCCAGTGAAGTTGACCGTTGCACGTTGCCAGAATAACTTTAATATTTTCTATTAATGTTTGCTCTGAGCTTAAAACAACATTGCATTCATGTCTTTTGTTGAAACCATACCCGCCGTCTACTGCTTCATTGCAATATGACTCAGCTGTAGAAAACGACGAATCATCAATCTCGTCAGCTGGAATGGAACAGCCATACCTAGTGTTGGTGAGATAATCTTTCAATATTACTGCAGGATTTTTTGTACCACTTACTAACCCTTGAACCCTGAACGCAAGTTTTGGTAATTTTTTGTTTGAATAATCGTCAAAATTTGGATGTTTTTTAAAATAAATATCAACATGAGCAACGCCTGATAATTTATGTTCAGCTGACCAAGAAGTATTTGGAGTGGATGAATCACTATTGCCATAAGTGAAACTTTTGTCATCTGTATCACTTGCATTAGCGGATTGACTATCTGATCCTGTATAAACTTTGACCCACATTTCATAAGCGACGCCACTTGTATCAACGGCTGTCCTTCCATCCCCATCACCGCCATCTAGTATAGCTCCACGATCATCGTTTATTATCATCTGGTCAACGCCAGAGATTTCACCTTCTCCAATTACGATACTTTGTTGCCAATCCCCACCATCAAGCCAAGCACCAGTTGTTAATCTTGCGCCCTTGCGCTCCTCTAAATAAACAGTAATGCCCTTGATAACTCTTTCACCATAAATAATTGGGAGTCCACTTATTTTAGAAAGTTGTTTTAACTCACCCCTGCTTAACCCAATATTCCACGCTGTAGGATCATAACTAGGTATCATCCACGGCTGTAGCATGGTGTTATCACCATAGCCAATATAGGGAACACTCATTTTCTAATTCAGGTTAGCTTTTGTTATAAAATCAAATCCCTTGTCATCAGGGAAAAATTGTTGCTGACTGCTTGATATTGTCCTGCGACCCGATCTACGTCCAAAGTCACTCCAATGATTTGAAATTGTTAACCCTATTTCTGAAGTTTCATTCGTGTCGCGAATTTGCATTCCATCCACTCGTCCAGAAAAAATAGAAAATGCTTCAATCAATGCATTTGTGCTTGAGTTAATATAGGCACGTTGAATGGTTACTTTTTTATTCAAATGTCCATTATTAAGCAAATCAGATATTAACGTCTGATTAACTCCTGAAAGCACTAAATCGATTGAACCAATCGTCAATTTAGATGACTCATTAATTGACCCCATACTTTGTAGAAATCCATTTGCTGAATAAATTTCGCCAGAACCCGCATCAATATCTGAAGAAAAATCGGTGTATTTATAAGTCGTATTAAATTCTAATTTCACTAGATGAGCCATTACAAACGATGACGAAGCTAGTTGTGTTTTAATAGCTGAAGAAAGACCCCGACTCATATGACTTCTTCCATATCCAATTCATATTCATACAAGCCAGTCGTGCCTGTTTCAAACTCCTGCACCCTTCCAGTAAGCGCAACGGTGAACGGAACGGCGGTTAGTGTCAGCAAACTCTGATCCGCTGGTGAAGTTACTAACGCTGGTTCAATGGGAATAGTTGCTTCACCAGTAGAATTTGCAGAAGTAACGTCTGAAGTAACAACATAGACCTTATCGTGATTTGCAAATTTTACATAATCACCAGCCTTAAAAGCATCTGAACCATTCGATGTCCCATTTTTTAATACCCAACTATCTGTTATTACTGATCGACCAGTTTGTGATGCTCCTTTTACTTTTGGTGCAGTATAATATTGATCCGGTGTTGTATCTGCTAATTCTGTAACACCTCCACTACCGTCAATAGTTTTGACTGTTACTGTTGCCCTATTTGTTGTGAAGCCATTATCTTTAATTATAATAGTGTCGTTTACTTCATAACCACTTCCCGCTGTCGGGATTGCTGTTATTGTTAAAACTGGATTAGTGTTCGGAGCAGTTGAATAAGAAAATTTCACACCTGTACCAGAACCGGACGTACTATAAGTTATATCAACATCTGTACGTGTTTCGTTTCCTTCCCAATACCCATTTAATGTTTCCGCGTCTGATTGAGAAAGTTGCGTTGCAACTTGTCCTTCATTAATAACCGGCGGGATCACCTGAAACGATTCATATTGACCACGTTGCTTCATAATGAATGCGTATATTGGAGCAAATTGCGCCCTTGTCATTGGCGGATATTTCGCAGTCAGTTTAAAATATTGACCATGTGTTTGCCGTGCTTGTCTTCTTCCGGAAATTGAACGCGAAATAAAAGACGGTTGAACAGACGTCACCGTAAGTTCACTAAATGCTGGCGTTTGTGGAAGTGTTCCGCTCATAGATCGTAACTTATTAGACGCGTTCCCTGTTCACGCAAGGACTTTTGGATAACAGAAACAAGCATTGCACGTTTATCATAAAGCAAGTCGTCGATCCCTTGTGCGTCCACTGCATTAATATTAATATTTACGTTATTCCCGCCCATTGCATTGTTCGGGGTTATTGTCCCTGTTTGGTTAGGCGTAAACAATTCCGCTCCAGCTTCCCCAACAATATACGGTTGTCCGCTTCGGACTGTTCCGCCCATTTCCTTACCAGCAAATTTCTGGCTTCTTATTCGCGCTACATTTGCAAAACCAAGTCCGGCAATTATCGACGCAAAAGCCATCCCAACAGGAGGAGGTTGAATCGCAAGTGCAGCAGTTGCAGCTTTATAAGTATTCATAATTGTTTCGGCAATACTTAACGCTTTCGACGCCTCAAACCATGATTTATTAAACCCTTTCATTTGATGGATCATTGTCTGACTCGTAGACATTGCGTTGGCTAACCGTTGATCGTTCAATTCTTGATCACTTTGTTTTAACAATTCATTATTAGCTAACATTTCTTGTGTACCAATTCGCATCGCTTCCTGACCCATTCCATATAACATTCCCTGTTCGCGTAATTTGTCGTTCCTGTAACCAATCTCATCCGTACGCTTTTTCTCCATTTCTGCAAAGTCTTCTGAGTATTCTTGTTCTAATAATTCAATCGTCTTTTCGTGTTCAGCATTTAATTGATTTTGTGCAGATATAGCTTTTGTTGCACCCGCAAATTGATTCGCAGCTGCATTCTTTTGTGTCAATTCTTGTTCTTTTAATACTTTTAATTTTCTTTCTTCTACTTTTTTTTGTTTTTCTGCTTCGTCTTTAATTTTTTGTTGTGCTTTTATTTGTGCGTTTTGCCTTTCTTCAACTTGTTTTCGCAATTCAATCTGAACTTCAATTTCGTATTGCTCCTGCATCAAATTTTTAAGAATTTGCTTTTCAACTTCTACGACCCCGCTGTCAACTCTTGCCTGTTCCATTTTACGAATTCGTGTTGCAGTCTTTGAAATTGAGACGTCTAGGTCGTCGTATTCTTTGCGAAGTCTTCGCAGACTCATGGTCTTATTTGGATCAAGACCCATTAATAATTGAAGTGCGTCAGTGACTTCTAAAATAGCCGGAGAAAGTCCTGACAATAGCCTAGTTGTCATTGCGCCGAAAGTGTGGCTCAGAAGGTTCATTGCGTCGTTTGCGTCTTCTGCATCACGAATGAAACTTTCTTTAATTATCCCACCAGTTGAAACAAGTTGTTTCCGTAAATCTTTAAGACCTTCTGATCCATCCGAAAGCATATTGACCATGACATGACCGGAGCGTCCAAACAGCGCCATTGCCGATGCCATTTTACGCGCCGGATTGTCCATGCTCTTATAAGCGTCTGCAACCTCATTTAATATTTCTTCATGGCTCTTAAAATTACCAGACGAGTCTCTTAAAGAAATGCCTAAAATTTCAAGTTCACGTTTGGCAAGTCCAATTCCTGTTTGCGCTTCGCCTAAATTCTTGGCAAATTTAATTAAATTATTGTCCATCGTCTGAAAGGTTTCGCCGGATTGCTCACCCGCAAAACGGAACGTCTGAAGTGCAGTTGTAGAAATTTGCAATTTGGTTGACAACTTACCCATTGCATCCGCCATTTTTAACTGCTCACTTGCAAAATTAACAAATGCACGAAGTGCCATTGCACCAGCTAACGCACCAAAAGCAGTTTTTAGCGCCCCCACACCTTTTGACATTTTGGCGACATTATTATTGACCGAATTAAACGCGCGTTGCGTCTTATCGGTTGCCGTTATTTTAATGTTCGTTGATGGACTAGCCATTTTTCATTTTTTCATTTTTTAAGTCGAAATAAGCTGACCATAATTTAATTTCCAGCGTGCTTAATTCCATTATTTCATCCAGAGACTTATGCAAAATTTCGCCAAGCTGGAAACAGAAATATATGTCTGGTTCGTCATTTAAGTTTTTTTTAGAGTCTCATGCTCGTCTGATTCCTGACCCATCCTAGTGACAATCCCGCTGACGACATCAGGATCGACTTCGTGCATAAGCGTCGCCATGTGTCCTTCTTGAAACAAATTTTTGCCGTCTTTATCAAGTGCGCGGATCACCAAAGTCATGCACAACGCTTCTGATGATTTACCATCGCTCACCAGTTTAAAAATCTTCTCTTGCGCCTTAAAATTAATTAAAGGTTTAAAGTAGATTTTAAACGGTTTGCCAGCTTCCCCCCACTCCGGAACGTCCAAATGCAATAATTCTCCATTAAGACGTTTCCGGAAATGGTTTGATGCTTTTTCTATTGCACTAGGTTCAATATTTTCCATATTTCACCTACGCTACGACAGTTAGTGCTCCTGACCCCTGAACTGTTATGGACGAATTCACCATGTCGCCCAATGCCCCATTTTGGCTTGTCGCTGTCACAATGCCTGTTCCTGCGAAGGACTCAGTCTGTGATACAGTGTTTGGCCATATCTTTATATCAACGGTTTCGCCCACAACCAAATCGGCTTGAACCGCATTGGATAAGTCGTAAAGAACCTCACAGCTGGCAGTCCATGACTTGATACCAGTTGTAAAAGTCTTTGAAGTTGCACCCATAACAGTGGTTTCTATACTGTCTGTTGCTTCTTCTATTGACCACGACTTGAGGTTATTTGTACTAGCTAGGGTGCCCCCAGTTGTTATAGCTTGGAATACTCCGTCTTGCCCTTTATACGTTGCCATAAATACCTGTTTTTATTGATTAAATTGCTGATTCTGGATTATTATCCAAATTACGATACTCAACAATATAGTTAAGCATCACCGTACCGATAGGCTTAGCGCCTTCGGCATTAAATTCAATAGTTGTTGATGACAAAAAACTATTGTTGGCTAAATTGTTAATGCTTACATCACCCGCCAAAGCCACTTCGACTTCTTTCGATATATCATCCAAAGTATCATCCGGAGTTGTAGCACCGACGACCCCTTGAACGATAACATTAAGAAACCTAGTCATTGGTCTTGGTGACGCTATTTCAGTCACCTCCGATTCTTCGCTAGTTGTGTAAACCAAAAGACACGGAAGCGATGCGTCTTCAACCGGATAAACTCGGCTTTGAAATACGTTGCTTCCAGTTGTTGAAAGACCAGTAACATCCGTTGCGATCCGCTCACGAATTGATTGTCGCAAATGTGCCATTTAGACCCTCAAACGTAATTGCGTTAGCCCTTCGTTATCTGGCGAAACCTCGACGACTGTATAAGTCGTTCCGGAAACTGCCAGAGTGTCACCATGAGCCACATTGGAAACGTCGGAAGTCCTAACCACTGCAACCGGCTGAGAACTCTGAACTGTAGTCTCGCCCGCTGATTCCTCGAAATATTCGCGTTTCAGCATAGCCGTGATTGTACTGGCGCTTGATGCGCTTGTGTCTGTGAAGGTTGAGGACACGCCCCAATCTTCTAATAACTCCAAGCGCATAGCATCGTCTTCGACTGCCATGATTATTTCTTACGTTTTGTAGGCGCTTCCACGTTTGAAGACGCTAGACCGACTGAACGATTAGTATCTTCTGGTGTGGCTTTGCCTGTTTCAATTAAACGTGACGCTTCATTCGAGTCCATCAAGATTGTGTCACCTTTCTTGAGGCTTCGACCTTCGAAATCGCAGTCGTCCAAGATTTTAATTTTCATGACTTCGCCTTTTTAGATGGTTTTTTATCATGGGAAGAACCGCCGGTATGTTTGACGGCTTTTCCCATTGCAATAAGATCGTTAGCAATATGATCTTCGACATCGATAGACGCCCCCGCCGAAACGTGAGCGCCCTTGATACCGCAAGATTGAGTAATCTTGATTTTCATATTACGTTGTGTAATCCAAGCAAGCACTAAAGGATTGTGCGTGACGACAAGCGAGATCGATTTCGCTAAATACGATTATCTGCACAGTCCCGTCTGTACTTGAAGAATATGGATCGACAAGGATGTCTGGACTGCTTCCCCACGAAGCCATAATCAGCTGTGACCAGTCACCGAAAATCATTGCAGAGCAAGTTCCGGAAGTTGAACCTTTAGACAAGTCACTTGGACAATCCGTTGTAAAACGAATTGGATAACCGTAGAGATTATCCCACGGTGCGTTCAGTATCATTACTGAATCAGAAGACGCGACCCTTGCTGTATTAGCCAACTTAGATTTAACTTTAGGATTAGTTACAAATCCGCAAGTTGCGTCATTAAGATTAGCATTGTCAATCTCAACTTCCTTCACAAGACCGGTAACGGAAGCCCACGTTGGAGCGCCCCCATTTGTCCCAATTGCAATGCTCCCAATTCCAGAAACCTTAGTAATTCCAGTGGGTTCCGCGCCTGAGTCTCCTTCAAGTGCTACGTCTTGTATCTTCGCGGCGATTGCATTTACAAGGTCGTCACGAACGATTTGTTCAATTGATGGATCGGACTCAAGCAATAATAATCTGCTGACCGAACTGCGAGCGCCAAGAGTTTTCGCAGAGAGTGTCAGCTGTGCAGTTGTTGCAGTCTGATCTGCAACCGCGGCGGACTCTGCCACAAAAGCGGCGGCCGCTCCGGCGGAGACTTTAGGAATTTGAACCTTAGTCGTTAACCCGGACATGGTTCGCATTCCAAGATCAGCTAAGACCATTTTCCCGCGTAATGCGCCGATCCACTCACTACCTAGTTGAGCCGATGGTGCGAAATAACCTCCGTTCGCATCTGTACCGACTGTCAATTCACGCTTTGCCGTGTACATATCACTGCGCCATGCATAGTCAGGAACGTAAAAACCTTGTGGCTGTCTTCCGGACTTGTGAGCCATCTCTTGACTCATTTCTGCTTCAAATCCACCGCCTGACCAATCGCCACGGCTTGCACAATTTAACGCCCTCAAAAATGAGTAGCGTTGTGCTTCCTTCGGCTTGATGTCCACTGGATCATCGACTGAGGATAAAGGTTTGGACTCAATTTTATTGAGCATCATTTCACGGAAATCAAATAATCCTGTTCCGTTGTGTATGCACTCATCTGCGAAGTCGCGCAAGTTGTGGCGAACTCCTAACGATTGCATTTCCTTAACTTCTTTTGCGCGTTCGGCGAGTGCTTCCTGCCTGATTTTGTCGGCGTCAACGCTAGGCGTTTCTTCGACAATTTTTGCTGTTTCTTCCATTTTATTTTTCTTAATAGTTGGTTGTTGAATTTCGGCGCGACCTATACCAATATCCCCCCTATCGGCTGGAATACTTACTAAACTTACCTCAAGTGGAGACCAATTTGCCCGATATATGTCATAGCCGTCGCGTTGTTCTTCAGTTTTTTCTAAATTTGTAACCTGATACCCAACGCTAATATTAGTCCTTATCTTGTCATTTACATCTTGAAGAATTTCCGATGCCAAATCACTTCTTCCGAAGCGTACGCCAGCGCGGGACTTCCGCTCTGTTTCGTCAATTCGTGCAGACTCAATGACTCCAATCTGGACTGTTGGATCGTGATCTAATAAAAGTGGAGCGCGACCCGATTCAAAAAAAGATAAATCAATGTCTTCGCTCCGATGGCTTAATACTTCCCACCCGAAAGACCTTAAAACTGGTTCTTCAGACGCGAAGGATAAAGAGACACGTCTTCCTTCATCTTCCTCGCCCTCGGCTCTTTCAAATTCAAGAGCAAAAGTGCGGGTTTCTAAATCTTCAAATTTTTTGCGTTCTTCATTCGTCATCGTTTCCATTTTCGTTAACCTCCGGTTGTGCTGGTGCTTTTTGCCCCAATGGTTGAATGTTAATTTTAAGGCCAAATCGTTCAGCCATTTCCAAGTCACTTTGTAATGTCGAAAATACTTCTTCTACGTCACGTCCGCTTACTGCTTGAGCAACGTCTGTAAACGTAATAAAACCATTCTGTAGCGCGTTTATGTTTGCCTGAACCTCACGTTGCGGATCGACCCATTGATAACCTCTAGGGCGAAATAAAGCATTATTTGCGAACTTATTATATCTTTCCATAGGGAACGGAATTGCTCCCGCTGTCATACCAAGATTTAACCACTCGCGAAATACTGGAAGCGCAAAATGGTCAATCAGGAATTGTTGGTGCATCCTGTAATTATCTCTGCTTTCAATAGTGCCTGAACGGATCGAAGAATAAGACACGCTTTCAAGGTTTGAAGATAGCGTCACATAATCGAGTCCAAGACCGGTTGCGATTGATCGAAGTATTGATTTATGAAATTCGCCATAACCGGAATTTGGATGGTCTGTATCGATGCCCTTCATTGTTGTTCCAGCTGGAAGTTGCATAATCGACCCTGCTTCCGCTAACATAACCGGTGCTTCTTCTTCAAATGAATCGCCAGCATATCCAGTACCGTCCTGAGTTTCCAAGACCAGCGGTTTTGATGCAGATAATCTTGATGCGACCAACTCTGCTTCGGCATAACCATTTAGCATGTGTATCTTATCCATCACCGAATGAAAGGCTGAAACTCCGCGAGTTTGTTGCGCCCTATCCGGTCGATAAATGTGCAATAAGTCCGATGCTGGAACACGAACCCTGCCAGCTGTTTTCCCGATGTCATCGTAAGGATGAGCGCCGTCGAATAAGTGATAAGCAATCGGTCTGTTCATGGTATTTAACTCAACACCCATGACAATACGATTGCCGTTCTTCAAGGTCGTGTTATATTCTTCGTCCAGATAATCCGGCTCTAAAAATTGCAGGGAATAACCAAACTTATTGTCAGCATTTCTAACGTGCTTAACTAAAACCTCGCCGTCACGAATAAGTCCCTCAATGACCAGCTGTTGACAATCTATGAATGAGTGACGCTGTGATACTTCGCAAATTCCTTTCTGACAAAATTCCTTCCATAGACTTTCGACAATGTCATTTCCCGAAATATCCAGCGCCCCTTTCGGATTTGTGCTAGTTGGTAAATTCCTTGCCCGAACCTGAAGACGAAGACCCTTGTCGCCAACCACTTGCGTCCTGTATATCTGCAAAGCCTTCGTTGCAATAGGTTCGTTTCTGGTAAGTTGACGAACACGATCCCTCATCTTCCGGAGTGCCGGTCTTATTTCTTTATCTGCACTTGTGGAGCTACCAAGAAAATTTGCAAATAACCTTGATGAAGACGCGCCGGTGTAATTTCTACGATAGGGAATGCGCCGACGCTGTTCGGCCTTGCCCCACGTTGTCGGGTTATACCATGCCATATTTAAAACCTCACAAGAATATTTTGACCGGTACGTCTTCCGGATTTCGCGCGATCAACCATTCTTTCGCGATCATACTTTGCACGATAGAAATTGAGTTGTGCGCTTACTTCTTCCATTGAACGTAATGTGTTTGATCTATCTGATACTGAATATGCAGTTGTTAATTTTTGCGCTAATTCTTCCAGTGTTGCTTCGAGATAATCGACCATCTTCGCTGAATGACTCCGCTGGTCAGCGCTGGAAGTTGCCAAATTATCTTTAAGCTCGAATTTTCCAGAGTCTAAGGCTATGCGCTCGGAGTCCGAACTGCGCGTAATATACATATTCCAAGCATATACGCCAACCGTTCGGGAAGAAGTTGTGGAGCTGGCGACTTCGACTATGTAATCTGTTCCGGACTCCGAAGCCGTTATTGAAAAAGTTGTTGAACCAGTACCAAGTAGTCTTGCGTTATAACTCAGTGCATAAGAACTTGGCGCATAGTCTGAACCAATGTCTGTGCGCTTCCAAAGCCACCGGTCGCCTATGACTAAGATTTCCGGTTCGGTTGTTGGATAATTGGTCGAATCAAATAAATCTGCCATAAATTACCATTGTGTAATGAAATTTCTTTGAAACTTTCGTTGTTTGTTTTCCGGCGTTTTTTCTCGTACTGCATCAAGCCGTTTCTGGATCATGTTAAAATTTGCGTTCAGACTCCGGAAACACGCTAAGTTGTAGACCATTAAATCAAGTGCTTCGTTTCTTGGACGCAAACGCTTAAATTCCATCTTTGGAATTCCCTTGACGTATCGCTTAACAAGTTTCTCCGCCGTCAGCTGTAGAAAGAATTCTTCATCGAGAAAGTCAGGAAAGTGAATATAACCGCTTGCGTTGTCATCTTCTATTTTAAGCCTTGCCAGTATTTGAGTCTTGAGAGTATCGACGCCAATAGGAAAGACGTTACACTTTGCTGAATTATTAGAAGATGGACGTCCCACCTCCGCCCTCGCTATCCCGCCAACGCCCTTGATTGCTCTTATTCCTGACGACCCATTTTTCAAACAGAAATTATATACTGCACCGGTTTCATATCCTGAATCGATAAATGTTCTTGCAATTCTTAAATCTTTACCCGATGGGTGCGGGAAACTTTGTCGCAAATATTCTTCCAGATCATCCCACAACGATTGATTAGTGGGAGAACCATAGAATATCTCCATAGAAACAATAAACGTCTGGTCTTTTGAATAACCGCACACCAGACATTCCAAACGGTCTGCTTGAACGTCCACACTCGCGCATAAAACACCGATGGAAGCGTCGGGGATTGTTTCAGGATAAGTTTTCGCACGAACCATAATTTCATGAGTTTGAATTTCGTCGCCTTCCACGTCTTCCCAACTTTCCGCAAGCACTGTATTAACGAAAACCCTGAGCGCACTTTGTCCAGCGTTCTTCGACTGAAGAAACAAAGAAGCAAATTCATGAAGGTCAGAAAATGGACTGTAAAGCCCATTAAGATGGAAGCCGGCAATTCCATTAAACGGTGCAGTCGCGATCCATTCGCCTTTTCCGATTGCCTGTTTTCTTTGTACGTCTGACCAGCTGGCATCACAAAATTTGCAGTGATATAATGCAGTCTCAGGTTTATCTTTCTCCCAACGAACTTGTGACCAGTTTAAAGTTTGTGGCTCTCCGCAATCATGACATTTGACGTTGTAATATCTCTGGTCACTATCCTCGAACGCTGATTCGATCCTCGACTCACCCTTGATTGTTGGCGTCGAGAACATTGCAATCTTCCGGTTGAAAAAATTTTGAGTTCTCCTTAATGCGAGTGTACAAGGATCACCCTCGCTTCCTGCACTTTCCGGATAGCGGTCAACCTCATCCATGAGGAGCAATCGAATTGGTCTGCTTGCTAACGAAACTGGACTATTCGACCCCGCTATCGAAATACGTGCGCCGTTCTTAAATGTCTTAAACAGGATTGTATTATCGCCATCCTTCATTTTTGGATCGCCAATCAAACTCCGGAAAGCTGGCGTTCCTGCAATCATTGGCGCTAACCGGTCAACGCTCCACGCTCTGGCCATCTCCAAAGATGGCTGGAGTACGAGCGTGGGACACGGATCATGGTGCGTAAAATATCCGCAAATGTTGTTCAGTATTTCAGTCTTCCCAACCTGGCTCGCTGTCATGCACACGATGCGTTCCACCTTCGGATCGCTGAATGTGTCCATTATTCCTTTCTGAAACTGAGCGCGTTCTGTTTTCCATCTTCCTGCAAACGGTGATGACTCACGCGTCAGCATTCGCTCAGAATCAGCCCACTGCGACACCGTCAGCTTCGGCGGTAGCTTCGTCAGTATCTCGATCAAATCCTCCCCTAATGAGGGTTGACCTGAGATCGACAAGCGTTTCGCGGATTGCTCCTTCAATAATTTCTTTGACAACATTTGCGTTCGTTTCTACCGCCACTATTCCGGCAATCGTGTTTGGTATCGTTAAAAGACTTGCTTTCGTGCTATGGAATGCGATGCCAAGCTGCTTCATAACTTCATCACGGCTTAACAAAGTGCCTTCCAAGATTTCACGCTCACGTTGACTTTTAAGCGCGTCTTCTTTCATTTTCTTGGCACGCCACTCTGCGAAATTGACTACTGTTCCCTTCTCTAAGTCGTCGCCGTCTTCAATTTGATAAAGTCCATTTTTCAGTTTCTTAATGCCTGAATTCTCTTGTTTTAGCTGGCGATACAAGTGTCGCTCTGTTACTCCAAGATCATCCGCTAAATCTTTGTGTGTTCCTGAGAAAACGGTCATGACCTTAATGTGCTGATATATTTAGAAAAAAATCGCGCCACACGACC
>VTLG01015779.1_pt1 | contig 24317 bp, 36 predicted proteins | sample 4694571 | NCBI WGS metagenome assembly VTLG01 (sample SAMN12604809, study PRJNA352737) | marine metagenome | biome: ENVO:00000447; feature: ENVO:00000209|ENVO:00000569|ENVO:01000036; material: ENVO:00002151; isolation source: viral sequences binned using virsorter ...
CCATCTGTTGCTTACTACCTATATCAGGTTGGTATGTTGACATTCTCTACATCTGCTTTATCAACTGGAACTGGCATCCAATGGGGTGGCGGTGGTGTTGGCATCACAGAAAGAGGTATCGGCCAATTTGCTGGTATGAATGTTGTTATTGACTCTCAGGTTAATACAGTTGCTCCTGGTGCATCTGGTCATCAGATTGAGTTCTACTGCTACTTAATCAAGTCAGGAACAATTCTTGAAGGTCAGCAATCACCTCTAAGCATAGAATCAGATAGAAACATCTTATCTAAGCAGGATGTTATGTCTGTTGACTACCACAGTGCTTATCACATCATGGGTACTAAGTGGAGTGATGCTGGAGACAACCCAACAAACGCTGAACTAGCAACAGCTAACAAGTGGGCGTTGACATACGATGCGGATTTAGTTCCTATTGTTCGTTTAACAGTTAACTCACCACTTGATACATCTACTATTTCTTAATAGTATTAAATTGTGGTCATCAAACCTCATCAATTATTGGTGGGGTTTTTTCTTTACGCTACAATAAAACTAAAATTACTTTCTTATCGTGGCAGCCACTATAAATGCAACTATAAAAGATGCTAATGCTAATAGCTATGTCACGTTGACAGAAGCTAATACTTATTTTGAGACAGTTCCAGATTCATCGACTTGGGATAATAAAACTGATGACCAGAAAAAAAGATCCTTAATATCAGCGACTAGATGGATTGATAGTTTTGTATTTTATGGAGACAGATGTGATGATGGTCAGGCACTTAAGTTTCCAAGAAATAATTATCAAGTAGATGGTGTTGAACTAGCTTGCTCTACAATTCCGTTAAATATTAAATATGCACAATATGAATTAGCTAGAGCTTTGGCAAATGATACTGATGCTATTACTGGTACTACTGGTAAAGATGGTAATTTTTCTGAAGTAAAACTAGGAGATATACAGGTTAAATATAATACTGATAGTCAGGGAGCAGGAGCTATAAATAATATTATGGATGTTTACCCGTGGTTACAAAGTTATCTTGGAGCATATATGCTAGGTGGAGCAGGTGCTTTTCAGATGAGGGTGGTTAGAGGATAATGGCAGGTCAACTTGATTCATTACTAAAAAGTGTTGCTAAAGATATAGTTTCTACTTTAGGAAACTCTTTAGATACAACTATTACTTATACAAAGAAAGGACTTTCTATGTACAACATAGATAAAGGAGAAAATGTAACTATAGACACGACCTATTCAGACTTAAAAGTTCCTATAGAATTTATCAGGTCTACGGAAACTGATGGTAGAGAAAGAAGAGAGGCAAAGATATATATTACACCTGATTTAATAGGTGATAATCAACCAACTTTTGATGATGAGGTTACAATAACTTATGCTGGATCTACCAGAGTCGGACAGATAATTAATATAGATACAAAACAAGGTGGACAAACATATCTGTTTACTTTATTGGTGAGATTGTAATGGCTAAGAATAGAGATGTTGGTAATGCAGGATCAGACCTAATAAATAATTTAGAGCAAGACTTTAACAGTTTTATACGAGCAACATTGTTTGATTTATCTAGAGAAGAAGATCCGATAAGCCCTATTGATACTGGATTTTTTGCTTCAAGTTGGACAGCTAGTACGCAAAGACCCAGACCAGATCAGGCAAGAGAAAATAATCCTCCTTGGAGTGAAATAGAACCTTCGTATGAACGTAGGCCAGCACCTAACGCTTTAGTCGAACCTAGATTTGCAGATAAGATAAAATATAATTTCAAACTTTTTTCTAAAGTATATATAGGAAATAGATCAGAATACGCTGCAAGTGCTTTAGGTTCCACAAGAAGTAAAATTCCTCAATATATTCAAGGACAACTTAAACCTCTTGTAAATGCAATATTTACAGATAAAAAAGCTAAGATTGCTATTGGAGCAAGTAGATTTAAAGGTGGTCAAGGTGGTATTGGACAATTTGCTGATCCAGATAGAGAATTTGTTGATTACACTAATTTATGACTTTAGTTAACACCAGAGCAGCTTTTGAAAAAGCAGTAACAGATGCAGTTGCAGACGTAGATCCAACTGTAGAAATGATTTATGACAATATGGTGTATAAAACACCTGGTAAGACTAAAAAATACATAATCATGTCAATAGATTTTGCACAAGCCACATCTCAAACACAGGGAGCATCTCAAGATTTTTATTCTGGAGTTATTCAATGTAATGTTTATGTTCCAAGAGGAAAAGGTAGTGCTACCTTATCTGCATTAGGAGAAGCTGTGATTGATGGACTTACTTCTGTTAATGCTTCTGACTATACAGATACATTTAGTTGTAAACCTAGAGTTTTAGATATTGTTGGCCCTGCACCTATTGTTTTAGATGACTCTGCACACTTTCTTGGCTTAATATCTTGCCAATTCACAGCAAATGCGTAGTATAGTAATGTAATATTACTTTTATATATGACTAGAGCAGTTGATCTGTTAAGAAACAAGTTTGGTGTTTCTCAACTCTACAAACATGACATCAAACAGGATGATGAGATTATTCTTACTGTTTATTGGCATCCATTAACTATTGCTGAAAGAGAATCAATACAGAAAAAAAGTAATTCTGATGATGTAAATGATTATGCTTTACAAATGATGATTGAAAAATCACTAGATAAAGATGGTGCAAGACTTTTTCAAGATGGAGACAAGGCATCTTTAAGAAGAGAGATTGAAGCATCTGTGCTTGAAGAAATACAATTAGCAATGGTAAATGCTGGTGCTGATAAGGAGGTAAAACAGGCTAAAGCCGATTTAAAAAGCAAATAAAGATTGGAAATTTTTATTTTCTCTAGCTAAGACATTACATAAAACTGTAGCTGAGTTATGTCAGACAATGACTATTGAAGAAATGATAGGTTGGGCTGCTTTTGCGGAACTGGAGGATGAAGAATATAAAAAACAACAAGAACAAGCACAACGATCTAGTGCTTTACGAGGCAAAAGAAGGTAATATAGAGAAAATGTTTTAATTTTTATAGAAAGTGGCTAATTATAATGTCGATATTGCTGTTTCTATAAAAAACGCTGAGAAATTAAGTAAGTTTAATAAACAAATAAAAGATTTATCACTAAATATTAAAAGTGCAAATGAATTTATATCAAATTTTTCAAGAAGTGCAAAATTAGCAAATCAAGTTTTAGGAGATGGATTAGTAAGAAATGTTGATAATTTACAAAAGAATCTCGGTTTAGCAAAAACTAATTTAAAAAATGTAACTCTAGGAACAAAAGAAGCAGCTATAGCAGCGTACCAATTTGTCAAAGCACAGGAACAATTAAATAAAGGTTTACAGGAAGAATTAGCACTTATAAAAGAAGTAGAAAAAGGCAGACGTTTTACAAGGTTTGCTAAAGCTGGTATTAGAGAAACACCAAATGCTTACTCTAGTCCTATTGGTCCAGGTCAGGCATCAAGTATTTTAGGAGGTCAAAGTGTTCCTGTTGCTGGAAAAATAGAAAGAACTTTGGCTTTAAGGCGAGATGAGATTAGATTACAAGAGGCATTATTAGCTTTAGAATTAAAATCAGCAGAGGCAGAAAATAAAAAATTACAAATAAGAGGTGAACTAAATCGTCAAACCGCAGCAGCAGTTAACAATGCAAGATTTATAGGTCAATCAAGTCCATTAACATCTCCTGTTTTTCCTGGATATAGTGGGCCAATCGGACCTGGACAGGCATCTGGTTTGTTTTCTGGAGGTGCTTTTAGAGAAAGGCTTATGTCCAATCTAAGTGCAAGTCAAGCATCAAGAGAGGCTTCTGCATTTGGAATTAGACCAGGAGTTCAGTATGACAGACCTATAGGACCTGCTTTTAGTGCTGTGATGAAATCACAATTAAGGCATCAAAAGAAAATTGATAAAAATACAGGTAAAACTGCACAATTATTAAGTGCATCAAATAACAGAGCTATTTTTGGAAATCCAAATGCTTATGCAAGTCCAATAGGTCCACAGGCTGCAAGACCTAATTTCTTTAACAGAATGGGATTTGGAAGTAGAGCTAATCCTCGAGGACCATTTGCAAATAGTCGAGGTAGGGCAGGAAGAATATCGGGGTCTATTTCTAGTGGTCTTATTGGTGGAGGTTTCCCTTTACTCTTTGGTCAAGGTCCTTTAGCTGCTGCTGGTGGTGGTGTTGGTGGTTTGGCTGGTGGTGCTTTAGGTGGAGGATTTGGTTTTGGATTGTCTATTGCTGGTACTGCGATTGCTTCAAGAATACAAGAAACTATTGATTTTCAAAAGGCTGTTGATAAATTAAATGTTTCTATTCAAGCAACAGGTGGTACATCATTATTTACTGCAAAACAAGTTAGAGAATTTGCACAGGCTCTTGGAATATCAAAAGATGAAGCACTTGAAGCATTAAAAGCGTTTCAACAGTTTGAAGCATCTGCAAGAATTACTCTTACAAAGTTTTTTGGTTCAGAAGGTATATTTGATACGTTTGCAGGACTAAAAGATAATGCTTCAATTATTAGTGCATTACCTAAATTTTCAAAAGAATTATCTTTAGAACAAGCAAAAATTGCCTTAGAAACTCTTAAAACAAATGGTGCGACTGCTGCTGAATTAAAACTTAGAGAACAAATTTTTAATAAAAATACTGAAATTTTAAAACAACAAAGAGAACAAGACGATTATTTTGGTCGATCTAAAGATATTAGTACTGGTGACTTATTAAATCCTTTTAGAGGTTTTGAACTTGGTAAAGAAGGTAATATATTTCAGAGATTTCTTAACTCAACTACTAAATCAGTAGAGGAATTAAGAAAAGCTAGATCTAATGAATTTTTTAATAGTGATGAGTTTAAACAACAGTTAGAAGATGCAAAAGAACGATTAAAAATACAAAAAGAATTTAATGAAGAATTAGAAAGACAAGCAATTATAAAAGCACCAGTAGATGAATTAAACAAATTACTTGATCCTTTAAGACAAATTGATTCCTTAAGTAAAAGTATTGGGGATTCTTTTGCAGAATCTTTTAAAGGTATTATAAGTGGTTCTATGTCTGCTCAAGAAGCACTACGAAATTTATTTCAACGTACAGCAGATGCGTTTTTAGATATGGCAGCACAAATATTAGCAGCACAAATAAGATCAGGAATTATGGGGTTATTTAGTAGTTTTTTAAATCCATTAAATTCTGCAAGATTAGGAGCAGAAGCAACAGCAATGACAGGCATACCTAGTGGAGCAGATTTACCAAAAGGTTCATTTGGAATATCTACTATTACAAGAGCAGCAGGAGGACCAGTAAAAGGAGGAAATAGTTATATCGTAGGAGAACGTGGGCCAGAATTATTTAGCCCAGGTGTATCTGGAATGATTACACCAAATCATGCTCTTGGTGGTTCAACAAATATCGTAGTAAACGTAGATGCTTCTGGTTCTTCTGTTGAGGGAGATGAACAACAAGGAAGAGAACTTGGTTTACTTATTTCAAGTGCAGTACAATCTGAAATAATACAACAACAAAGACCAGGAGGATTACTTGCATAATGGCTACCTTTCCTTCAATAAAACCTAAATATGGACAGCGAAAAACATCTGCACCTAAAGTTCGCACTATTGTTTTTGCAGATGGTTTTGAACACAGAATTAATTTTGGATTGACAGAACATCAGAATCCTAAAGTATATCAATTTACTTTTGAAGTATCAGAATCAGATGCAGATGTTATAGAAGATTTCTTAGACGCCCGTGCAAACGCAGCAGGTAAACCAGATGATAGTGATAGTTTTGATTTTACTCCACCAGGTGAATCCTTATCTCAAAAGTTTGTTTGCGAAAGATGGAGCAAATCAATACCATTTAATAACAGAGCTACAATACAAGCAACTTTTAGAGAGGTTTTTGAAGCATGAGTGCTGCAACTGTATGGAGTGCTGGTGCTGTCTTATCTTTAGGTACGATAGTTGCACCTACTTCTGCTGATAATGGATTATTTTTTCAAGTTACACAAGCAGGAACAACAGGAAATAATGAACCTAATTGGGTTACCACTATTGGTGAAATTGTTTATGATAACGAAGTTCGATATATTTCAATTAGTAGTGTTGCAAGTGATTTACAGAGGATAACTCCCTCATCAATTATTGAACTATTTACTTTACAGACCTCTCTCAAATTACATGGTTCTAATCAGATTTATAGATTTCATAATGGTACGAACTTAAATAATAACGGTGATATTATATGGGCTGGAGATCAATACTTAAAGATGCCTATAAAAGCTGAAGGCTTTGCTTTTAGAAGAGGACAATTACCTCGACCTACCTTTACTGTTAGTAATGCTTTAAGTACGATCACAGCAATTCTTCTTGATATAAATAAAGTAACTGCTGGTAATGATCTTGGAGGAGCAACTGTAACAAGAATAAGAACCTTGGCACGTTATATTGATGCGGTTAATTTTCCTCCAAATGAAAATGGTGTTCAAGTAAATCCTTTTGGAACACCAGACCCTACAGCAGAGTTTCCAAAAGAAATTTATACTGTTGATAGAAAATCTGTAGAAAATAGAGATATTGTTCAATTTGAATTAGCAGCAGTATTTGATATAGCAGGAGTTAGAGCACCTCAACGTCAATGTACTAGAACTTTATTTCCTGCTATTGGGTCTTTTATAATATGAGTTGGAAATATAAAGCATTACTTCATGCACAACGTGAAGAACCTAAAGAATCTTGTGGTTTATTATTAAATGTAAAAGGTAAGGAAAGATATTTTCCTTGTCGTAATTTATCTATGACAGAGTATCAATGTTTTATAATCGACCCAGAAGATTATATAAAAGCAGATAATACAGGTGAGATTACTGCTGTTGTTCATAGTCATCCAATAACTCCCCCTACTCCTAGTCAGGCAGATAAAATCGGTTGCGAAAAAAGTAATCTTCCTTGGCACATTGTGAATCCTCAGACAGAACAGTGGGCATACTTAGAGCCTTGTGGATATAAGCCACCGTTACTAGGCAGACCGTGGGTATGGGGTGTTACTGACTGTTGGAGTTTAGTAAGAGATTGGTATAAAGAAGAAAAAGGCATTGAGTTAAAAGATTGGGATAGACCTACAACTCCAGAAGAATTTATTTCAAATCCATTATTTGAAAGTTGTGCTTGGAGAACTGGTTTTAGAGAGTTAAGACCTGATGAAAGATTAAAGGATGGGGATACACTATTGATGTCTATTGGATCGTCTGGATTAAATCATGTAGCTGTTTTCTTAAATGGGGATGTTTTACATCATCTAACCGATAGACTGTCTTGTAGAGAGCCTTATTCTCAATGGCTGTTTAAATCCACAGGAAAGAGGTATCGTTATGTTGCGTAAATTAAAACTATATGGTGAGCTTGCAAAATTTGTAGGTCATAAAGAGTTTGAAATAGAAGTAAATAGTTTATCAAAAGCAATTAGTTTTTTAGTAAATAATTTTCCTCAAGTAGAACCTCACATGAATCCAAACTATTATCATGTAAAAATAGGGGATTATGAAATAAGTAAAGAAGAAGTACATTATCCTATTGGGCAACAGGATATACATATAATTCCTGTTATAGCTGGATCTGGTGGTCTTGGAAGGGCTTTATTTGGTGCAGCAATGATTGGACTAGCTTTTGTTACAGGTGGTGCAAGTTTTAGTTTTACAAGTGGTCTTACATTCTCAAGTTCTGTCTTGGGTGGTGCATTTGTAGCTAAATCTATGGTGTATCTTGGTGGTTATTTAGTTTTAAGTGGAGTTAGTGAAATGCTATTTCCTATGCCTAAACCGACTGAACGAGAAGATGATCCTAGAATATCATTTAATTTTGCAGGAACTCAAAATACTGCTAGAGCAGGTACTCCTATCCCTCTTGTTTATGGAGAAATATTTACTGGGTCTGTACTTATTTCTGGTGCAATAGATACTGTACAAGTAGAAGTGGAGGATGATTCGTAATGAGGAATATACCAAATAAGATTATTGGTTCTGGTGGAGGAGGAAGAAGGCAACCCGATCCAACAATAGAAAAAGATACTCTAAATAGTAGGCAGTTTGGAACTTTTCTTGAATTAATTTCTGAAGGTGAGATAGAAGGTTTTGCAACTGCCTCAAAAGAAGGCAGGACAAAAAATACCAATGCGTATAATAATGCTGCTAAAAAAGATATATTTTTTAATGACACACCTATATTAAGACCTAATGCTAATTCTGCTGATCCTAGAAATGTAGACTTTAATTTTAGAAATGTACGTTTTGTTCCTAGATTTGGTACTTCGGGTCAGGGAAAAATTAAAGGTATAGTAAATAATTCTTCTAGTACTGCTGTAGGAGTAACTGTTAAGAAAGGTATCCCTGTAACTCGAGAGATACCAAATAGACTTCCAAATGCTGAAAATCCTGATGCAGTAAGAATTACGATAACAGTTCCTTCACTTCAAGAGGCAACTACAAAAGGTGATTTGCTTGGTCGAACAATACGATTAAAAATATCTGTCAGTTTTAATAATGGTGCTTTTCAAGAAAAAGTTGATGACAAAATAACAGGTAGAACTGCTGATGCTTACCAGAAAGATTACAGAATCAATTTAAACGGCACTTTTCCAGTAAGAGTAAGGGTTACAAGAGTCACTAATGATAGTACAACTTCAAGTATTCAAGATGCTTTTGAATGGACAACTATTACAGAAGTATTTGATAAAACTGACACATTTCCTGATTGTGCTTATTGTTCTCTTCGACTTGACTCTATGCAATTTGGTTCTGTACCAACGAGGAAGTACAGAATTAGAGGCATAAAAGTAAGGATTCCAGGAGCAGGTGCTCTTAATTCTGGAACTCCAACTGTTGATAATGCTACGGGTAGAATTGTATATCCAGATGGCTATATTTTTAACGGTGTCATGCAGCAAGCAAAGTGGACAACTTGCCCTGCGATGATACTACTTGATTTACTTACAGATCAAAGGTATGGGTTTGGTGTTCATATATCTCCTAATTTTGATCCTAGTAGCCCTAGCGATACAGATTTATATGAAAATATAGACTTGTTTACCTACTTTACTGCAAGTAAATATTCTAATGAACTTGTTAATCGAGAAGCTAGGTTTGCTTGCAATGTAAATATAACATCTTCAAATGGAGCTTTTGAACTTATAAATGAATTAGCAGGTGTTATGAGGTGTATGCCTATATGGTCTGCTGGTAGTATTCAACTTGCTCAAGATAGTCCGAAAAATGCTAGTTATTTATTTACACTAGCCAATGTTACTGAAGAAGGATTTAGTTATCAGGGCAGTAGTTTAAAAACAAGACATACAGTTATATCTGTTGGGTTTTTTAATATGAGAAGTAGAGAAATAGATTTTGAAGAGGTTAGAGATGATGACGCTGTAAATAAGTTTGGAATTATAACAAAACAAATAAAAGCATTTGGATGTACTTCTAGAAAACAAGCTAGACGAATGGGGAGAGCAGTTCTCTTTGCAGAACAACATGAATCAGAAGTTGTTACTTTTTCTACTTCTATAGATTCTGGAGTAGTTGTCAGACCAGGTGCAGTTATTGATATTGCTGATCCTGTACGGTCTGGAGTAAGAGTAGGTGGTCGAATTAAATCAGCTACTAGCAATACGATTATTGTAGATAATACAAGCGAGACAAATTTAGAACTAGATAACAACCCTCAGTTAAGTGTAATATTGCCTAATGGAACGGTTGAACAACATGAAGTTGCGGATATTTCTGGTAGTACAATTTTAATTAACGGTGTTTTTAGTACCATACCCAATTCCAATAGTGTTTGGATAATTGAGTATGACAATACTTTAGCTCAAAAGTTTAGAGTAATTACAGTTGAAGAAAACGATGGAGCTAGTTTTACAATTACAGCTTTGTCTTATGTACCCGATAAATATAATTTTATTGACAAGGCAGAAGAAATAGAAGAAAGAGACATTTCGATTTTAAATGACCCTGTAGATCCTCCTACTGCTTTAGTAGCTGAAGAAAAAATAGTTGCAATAAATAATAATGCAGTATCAAAGTTAATTATTAGTTGGCAACCTGTAGCTGGTGTTACTCAATATCAAGTTAACTATAGATTTAATAATGGTAACTTTGTTTCAACTACAGTTTCCGCACCTGATTTTGAGATATTTAACACTGATATTGGTACATACGAAATTCAAGTATTTAGCTATAACTCTGCATTACAGCTAAGTCCGACTTCTTCTGATTTACTTTTTAACGCTGAAGGAAAAACTGCTAGACCAGAAAATGTTACTGGCTTAACTATAGAACCTTTTTCAGAAAAACTTATAAGGCTTAGATGGAACGTGGCTCAAGATATAGATGTTACTCATGGTGGTTTTGTTTATGTAAGACATTCGACACTAACAGATGGAACAGGAACTTTTGCCAATGCAGTTGATCTTGTAGATGCTTTACCTGGAAACTCAACACAAGCTGTAGTTCCATTTTTAGAAGGAGAATATATTTTAAAATTCCAAGATGATGGAGGAAGATTTAGTAGAGGTGAAACAAGTATAGTTATTGATCTTCCTGATAACACATCTCAACTTACAGCAATGACTAGAAGGGAAGATTTGTTAGCCCAAAAGTTCTGCTCACTTAATAATAGCGGTAGTTGTACATCAGTAAAAACTAATGTAAATTTCGATGCTCCTAGCAACTCTCTAATGTTGACGAATCCAGCAAGGCTTACTGGAACATATGTGCAGTCAAATGGATCTGATAATTCAGTTGCAGGTACAGTTGTTACTTGTGCAGTTAATACTCACGGATTATCTGTAGGACAGGTAATTCAAGTAGATTATTTATCAGGAGATTCAGTAGATGGAGAGTTTGCTGTTGTATCTGTGGTGGATGCAAATAATTTTACAATTACAGCTAGTGATACCTTAGTTACTTCTGGAGATGTTGTAGTCAAAAGAAATATGAAAGGTTCTTATGAGTTTGCGGAGACATTGGATTTAGGTGCAGTATTTAGTTTAGATTTAAAACGTCATTTTCTTACAGAAGGATTTTATATTGGTACTTTATTTGATGACAGAACAGCTTTAATTGACACTTGGGAAGATTTTGATGGATCAGAAGCTACTGGTGTAAATTCAAAGATACTTGTTGCAGTATCTCAAGATATGAGTTCTTATACAGCTTTTAATGAGTTTGCTAACGGAACATTTAAGGGTAGAGGTTTTAAATTTAAAGCAGAATTAGAAACTAACGATCCAGCACAAAATATAAAAATTTCACAACTTGGTTTCAGTGCATCATTGTTAAGACGAACTGAACAAAGCAATGTATTAACAGCTAACGGATCTACAAATGTATCTTTCACTAATACATTCTTTACAGGAGCTACTGGACTTGATGCTGCTCCAAACAGTAATCCTCCATCCATCGGTATTACTGCTCTTAATTTAAATGCTGGAGAATTTTTCCAAGTATCTAGTATAGATGGTGCAGGTTTTACTATTGTGTTTAAAGATAGTGGAGGTAGTGCTATCAATGGCAAAGAATTTACGTTCCAAGCTGTCGGATTTGGCAAAGGATAGTACAATGGGAACAAACATTTCTTGTTAGATGACTAGAGTTAATACCACAGGAAAAGAGAACGGTAATAATTTCTTCCCAGATAACGGTACTGGTGCGGAAGTTCGCACTGCGATGAAAGATATATTTCAAGCATTAAGAACAATAAACTCTGAAACAGGTGATCCAAGTGGTGTAGCAAATGTAGCTCAATATCAACCTCATATCAATACAACTACTAATGAACTAAAGATATGTACTGCGGTTAGTTCTGGAACAGGGTCATTTACAACTATTGGTAATATTACGCTAGATAATTTAGGTCTTGCAAGTTTAGCGGATGGAGCAACCTTTACAGGAGAGGTTGTTCACAACTATACGACTGCACTAAAACTTCCTGTTGGTACGACAGCCCAAAGACCAGGTAGTCCGCAAGCTGGTCAAATAAGATTTAACTCAACAACTACTGAAGCTGAGATATTTAATGGTACTATTTTTACAGCCGTTGCTGGTGGTGCAGGAGCAACAGGTGGTGGTAACGATCAGTGGGTATTTGAAAACGATCAAAATGTTACTCAAAACTATGAAATCACTACTAATAAACACGCACACTCAGTTTCACCAACAATTAATTCTGGTGTTACTATAACCGTGCCAAGCGGTTCAATCCTTGTTATCTTGTAGTTATGGCATTAACATTTAACGGAACAACTGGTATTTCTGGAGTTGATGGGTCAGCGTCAGCACCAGTTTTTACAGGAACAGACAGCAACACAGGAATTTCATTTGGAACAGACATTGTAAATATAAATACGGGAGGTTCTACTAGATACCAAATTGACAGTTCTGGAGATATTCAATGTGGCAGTGCAAACCCTGTGTTTACTGGTTCAACATTATCTTCATTAAAGATAGCTGCTCCAAATGGAACAAGTAGATATTTTTTCGGGGAAATAGCCGATAATGCTTCTGCACAGTTATCTATATATGACAATACGGGTAGTCAAAAGATAAGACTTGCCGCTGCGGGCGGTAATACGTTTTTTAATAATGATGGACAAGTGCTCGTCGGTAAGACAGAATCCGACCATCAAGTCGTAGGAATAAGAATGAGTAATGATGGTTTTATGGCTATATCGAAAGATAATGATGCTTTTGAAATTAGAACTGGATTTTCTACTACTACTGCAAAAGGTTCAATTTTATTTAAAAGAAGCGGAAACTCTCTTGTTGGATCTGTAACTACAACAACCAGTGGCACAAATTTCAATACTACCTCTGATTATCGTTTAAAAGAAAATGTTATCGCATTATCTAATGCAATAACTAGATTAAAAACTATGAAGCCATATAGATTTAATTTTAAAACTGACCCAACCACAACTGTTGATGGATTTTATGCACATGAGATGGCTACTATTGTTCCTGAGTCTGTATATGGAGAAAAAGATGCTGTTGATAGTGATAATGCTATAGTTCCTCAAAGTTTAGATTATAGTAAATTAGTTCCTTTACTTACTGGTGCATTACAGGAAGCGGTAGGTAAAATAGAAACATTAGAAACCAAAGTTGCTGCATTGGAGGCTGCATGAGTTCAATAAAACTAAAACATAGTGGTGGTAACGGTGTTTCAATATCTGCACCAGATACAAACCCCACAGCAGATAGGACTGTAAAACTGCCAAGCACAGACGTAGACGGAGTTATTACAACTAAAGATTCTAATGATAGTTTACAAGCAGTTAAAGGCATAAATGGAGCACAGCTAAGCCATAGAAATTTACTCATAAATGGAGGATTAGAATTATGGCAAAGGGGAACGTCAACTACAACCGATGGGGTCTACCAGGCTGACAGATTTTGGGCTGCTGGTTCTGGTCTGACTTATGCAAGAAGCACTGACGCTCCAGATGGCTTTTTATATTCCGCAAAATTAACACATGGTGGAAGTGCTTTATCTATTGGACAACCTGTAGAACTTCTAGGAACTGGACACGAAGGTGCATTTCAAGCTGGAAAAAAATGTACTTTGAGTTTTTATGCCAAAGTCGATTCTGGAACTGAAGCAGCAACCTGTGTTATTAACTTTAGAGATTCAAAATTTAGCAGTACAAATTCGGTTGCGTTTACTGCGGTAGGAGGTACTTCGGTTACATTTACGACCAGTTGGCAACGATTTAGTAAGACTTTTACAATTCCAACAATAGGTGCAACAAATGTAATGGTAGCAATGGAGGTAGCTAATATTGGTAAAACAGCTTATCTTACTGGTTTTCAACTTGAGATAGGGGATGTTGCAACTGATTTTGAATATAGACTAAGGACTGAGAATCTTGCTCTTTGTGAACGATATTGTTCAATATGCGGAGGTAATTTTTATGGAGTAACAGAAGGCAATTCCGCTTTTCGTATGCAAGTCGCATTTCGTGTAATTATGAGAACAGCACCTTCGATTAGCGTTAGATCAGGAGGTCAAGTAAGATTAAGGTATCGAGGTGCAGATGTAACTGTGAATAGTCCTACTATTTCCAACCTAACTTCAAAAAGTAAAAGTATATGGTTCGGTGTAGGCACATCTGGCAGAGTAGATGGTTCACCGATCTATGGTAGATCGCAAGGCGGTTCTAACGGTGAATTTATTTTAGCTGATGCGGAGATGTAACTATGGCTTATCCAACTTATAACTACACTTATAAAAAGACAGAGGAAGATGAAACTATTCTTAGAAAAGAGGATAATGTCTTTATTCCTGTTGAACCAGAGAATTTTGATTATCAAGTATATCTTGAATGGGCTAAAACTAATACAATCGAGGAGGCCAGCTAATGTCTGAAATAAAAGTCAACAGCATCAAAGGTGTAGGAGCTAGTACTGCTGCGATCACAATAAACAATACCGATGGATCGTGTACTGCAAACATTACTAATAGATCAAATAGAAATTTAATTAATAATGGGGCATTTAACGTAGCTCAATATAGTCCTACTGGAGCAGCAGTAAGTGAAAGTGGTTTTAAAACTGTTGATAGATTTAAATGTCAAACAAGTGGATTAGACGAAAATATTACACAAGAACAAGGTGCTATAGGAGCAGCAGCAGGAACTCCTTATAATTTAGGTTTTAGAAGAAGCTATAAAATAACTAATGGAAACCAAACGAGTGGTGCTGGTGCAGGGGATTTAGTAAAAATTCAAACGACTATTGAAGCACAAAATGTAGCACAAAGTGGTTGGAATTATACGTCACCTTCTAGTTATATAACTCTGCAATTTTGGTGTAAATCAAGTGTTTCACAAAATTTCTATTTTAATTTGGTTTCTAGAGATGGAACAATGCAAAATTATGTGATGGAAACAGGTGTTTTAGTTGCTGATACTTGGACAAAAATAATAAAAACAATTCCTGGAAACGCTAATTTAACTTTTGAAAACAATGCGGATGAAGGTTTAAGGTTAGAGCTTAATTTATTTAGAGGAACAGATACAACTGGAACGAGACCTTTAAATGAGTGGGCACAATTAACTGAAGCAACTCGTATGCCTGACTTTACGACAACATGGCTTACAACTAATAATGCTACTTTTTCTCTTACAGGAGTACAACTTGAAGTAGGTGATGTAGCGACAGATTTCGAGTTTAAATCATTTGCTGAAGATCTTAGAGAGTGTCAAAGATATTGCTACACTTACAGAGTTACTACAAATAACTTCATAGGAAATACGTCTTGTTTTTGCAATAGTACGTCTAATGTTAAAGGAGCTTTCTATTTTCCTGAGACAATGAGGACATATCCTACCTATATATCTGAAAGTTTTAACGCTAGATTTAGAGCAGGAAACTCATCAAGCAACTTTAATATGAATAGTCTTACGCATGAAATGGGTGACGATCTTACTAGCTTCCCAAGACATTGGGGATTTAATGTTGTCACTTCAAGTGTTACAGGTGGACAGGCTGGACTATTGCAAGGTCAAGCTGCTGGTCTAATTCAATTTCGAGCGGAGTATTAATTATGGCAACACGTTACAAAAAATATGCTGACGATCCAGAAACAGGACCTCTTCAGTGTATTCAAAAAATAGAGGACAATGGATTGGTTTCTTGTATACCGTTTGCTCCTTTAAACACAGATTACAAAGAATACTTAGAATGGGTTGCAGAAGGTAATACAGCAGAAGAGGCAGGTTGATGGCAATAATAGCTGGCGAATATAACTTTACTGTTCAAAGAAGAGCAGACCATGATGAAAATATTACTCTTACAGATGGAAATGACAATCCAGTAAATCTCACTGGTTATAGTATTGCAAGCCAAGTATGGGATGAGTCACGCTCCACTAAATATGCTGATTTTGCAGTATCTATACCAACTCCAACTAACGGAACATTTGTTTTGACTCTTACTAGGGCACAGACAGAAACTTTTACACCAAATATCTTAAATTATGACGTAAAGATACAGAATCCAGCAGGTAAGCAAGAATATTATGTAGAAGGTACAATATTTGTAAGCCAAGGCTATACCACAATGTAATGAGTAACATTAACATTAGTCAAACCAAAAACAAAGTTACAGTTAACGGTGAAACCCGTGTTGTAACTGTAAAAACCGCAGGTCCACAAGGTCCACAAGGAGAAGGATTTGACATTACGTTAAATCATGCTGGTAAAGTCAACAATTCGATTATGTACTATCAGCAAAGTTCTGATACACTTAGACTAGATGCTACACGCACTGTCGAAAACCTGGTCGATGGTGGAAACTTTTGAGCTAACAAACTATGGCTAACACAATTAGAATCAAACGATCTACTGGATCAGGAGCACCAGCTAGTTTAGAAAATGCTGAATTAGCTTTTGCTGAAGGCAGTAAGAAACTCTTTATCGGTATTGGAACGGGTGGAGCAGGAGGATCTGCTACAAGTATTGAGGCTATAGGTGGCTCTGGTAGTTTTGTTGATTTAACTACAAGCAGAACACAGAACACGTTTCTTGCCGCACCAAACGGAAGTAATGGGGCTGCAACATTCCGTTCAATGGTAGCCGCAGACGTACCTTCGCTTCAGCATACGAAAATCAGTGACTTCGATAGTGGTGTTAGAGCAAATAGATTAGATCAGATGGCTGCTCCTACTGGTAGCGTATCTGCAAACAGCCAAAAAATAACAAACTTAGCCGATCCAACAGGTGATAATGACGCTGCAAATAAAGGTTATGTAGATGGAGTTGCACAGGGATTAGACGTAAAAGACAGTGTGGTAGCTGCTACAACTGCAAATATAACTTTATCTGGAACACAAACTATTGATGGTGTTTCTGTAACTGCAAATGACAGAGTACTTGTTAAAAATCAAAGTACTGGCTCGCAGAACGGACTGTATAAATGTGCGGCTGGTTCATGGTCAAGAACAGATGACCTAGCTTCTGGTGCGGATGCTGCTGGTATGTTTACCTTTGTTGAACAGGGAACAACAAATGGTGACAAGGGTTTTGTTTGTACAACTAACAAAGGAAGTGCTGTTGTTGGTACAAATAGCTTAGCTTTCTCTCAATTTAGTTCAAGTGGAGATATAACTGCTGGTGATGGTTTAGATAAGTCAGGTACAGAATTATCTGTTGACCTCAAATCAAATGGTGGTCTTGTTATTGAATCAACTGAATTAGCTCTTAAGCTAGATGCTAGTTCTATTACAGGAACTTTAGCTATATCAGACGGTGGAACGGGTGCTACAAGTGCAAGTGCAGCAAGGACAGCCCTTGGATTAGCTATTGGTTCAAACGTACAGGCTTATGATGCTGGATTAGCTGCCATAGCTGGTCTTTCCACAACAGATGGTGGAATTATCGTTGGTAATGGTTCAACCTTTGTTCTTGAGTCTGGAGCTACAGCAAGATCAAGTCTTGGACTAACAATCGGAACTAATGTTCAAGCCTATGACGCTGACTTAGATAACCTCTCTGGTTGCCAATCTGGTGCTTCTGCTGCTCTTGCTGCATTAACAGAGAGTGAAGTGCAGATCCTTGATGGAGCAACTTTAACGACCAGCGAATTGAATCTGTTGGATGGCGTGACAGCTACGACCAGCGAATTGAATTTCACAGATGGTGTTACCTCTAATATTCAGACTCAGTTAAATAATAAGCAGCCTTTAGATGCTGAACTTACTGAGTTAGCAACAATGGCATCTGGAACGGCCTCTGCATTAGCGGACTTAACTGGAACTGAATGTCAAATTCTTGATGGAGCAACCATAACGACTACAGAACTGAATATCATAGATGGTAATACATCTGCAACATCAACAACTTTAGCTTCAGCAGATCGTATGGTGATGAACGATGCTGGAACGATGAAACAGGTTGCACTGTCTGACCTGGTAACATTCCTCGAAGATGAATCTACTTCTGGTTTCGATATAGATGGTGGGTCATACTAGAACTAATCTTTTTAGGAGGTATGGCTTATGACAACTACAATAAAACTAAAAAGAGGAAGCGGTAGCGATCCAGGGGCTAGTGACCTAAGTGTTGGTGAAATAGCCATCAGAACTGACGAAGGTAAGTTATTTACAAAGAAAGATGATGGATCGGTAGCTGAAATATCAGGTGGTGGTATAGATGATGGAGACAAAGGCGATATAACTGTCAGCAATAGTGGTGCAACATTTACTATTGATAATGGGGTTGTAACATCTGCCAAGATAGAAGATGGAACTATCGTAAATGCTGATATAAGCGGAAGTGCAGCAATAGAAGGTTCAAAACTACAGGCTGCTGGATTAGTTAATGCTGGATCTATGTCCGCTGCTAATTTCAATAAGTTAGCTGGCATTGAAGCTAACGCAACTGCTGATATGACAGCAACAGAAGTTTTGTCACTTATTTCTGGTCAAAATATAATTCTTGGCGAAATAGCTTCTACTGGTAATTCAAGTTTTGCTGGTAACATAACAATATCTTCCAGTGATGGTGGTAGTGCTGCTGCACCAGAATTAGAGCTAAATAGAAACAGTGCTTCACCAGCAGACGCAGATTATCTTGGACAGATAAAATTTACTGGTGAGAGTGATGACGATAGCAAAGAAGTATATGCAAAAATCACAGGAAAGATAGGTGATGCGAGTTCTGGAACTGAAGATGGAATCCTTGAATTTGCATTTAGGAAAGCAGGGTCTAATAATATTTGTGCAAGATTTAATAGTACAGAGTTAAAACTAATAAACGGTACAGGCTTGCAATTAGATGATGATGATACAAAACTTCAAATTGGAGCTAGTCAAGATTTGGAACTGTATCATACAGGGTCAGATTCGTTCATAGACCAAAAAGGTGAGGGTGCTTTATATATTAGAACTACAAATACTAGCGAAGATATTATTATCCAAGCTGGCGTTGGAGGAGATGTAAGACTAAGAACTAATGCTGGCGAAAATGCTGTTGTAGCAACAATGAACGCTGGTGTAGAACTCTTCTATGATTCTTCAACTTACACTTCTGCTAAATTTGCGACAACAGATTATGGCTCAGTAACTACTGGTGTTCATTCTGTAAGTAATGGGATTATGGAAATGAAACAAGAAATAGCAACTTCTCATACACTTACTTCGGGATATAATGCAGTATCAGTAGATCCAACAGTTGCAAGTGGTGTAACTGTAACAGTGCCATCTGGTGCAACTTGGTCTATAGTTTAGGTAAAACTATGCAAGACATTACAGAAAAACAAATTGTTGAGTGGAAAGAAGAGCTTGCTAGGCAAGTTCAGACCAGAGATGCTGCACAAAAAGAATTAGATTCAGCAAATATAAACATTAACGCTTTGCAGGGTGGCGTTCAGTTTGGGGAGTTGCTGTTGAAAAAGAACGAGTCATTAGGCCAGCAATCAGGTACAGTGGACTTAAACCCACAATCAAAAAGAGCACCATCAAAGAAATAGGTGCTAAAGCCTTAATTAATGCTTCTTTTATCATGTTTCAAAAAATAGCAAATACGTTGAGTATCATTTCATTCCTAATGGTAGCTTCCATGACTGCTACAGGAGTAATAGGTTACAGGTATGTAACTTCAGAACAGTTCAAATCCAAAGTTATGAATGAGATCCTTGGTAACGTACAAGGCATGATGCCTAAAGTATTAGATCAAGAACTGCCTAGAACAACAGGACCATCAATGCCGATCATTAAATGATATGTTATTTATTTTAGTATCATATCTTTTAGCCATTTTAATTTATTTAACTTGTGTTTTTGCAATATATAGATACTTTATTGAAAGAAACAAAAATTATTTTAAATAAATGAATTGTTACTGGTGCGATACAGAGCTAATAACTGGCGGTGATATTGACATTGATGAGTCTATGCCAGGTTATCCTGAGTTTTCAGTAAGGACTAATTTATCCTGCCCTATATGCTTCTCAGAAGTAGAAGTATTAAAGAAAAGAGATGCCTACGATTAAAGTTCCTGAGATAAAAATACCGAAAATAGATATACCAGAAACACCCCTTGTACCAGAACACGTTTTAACAGGTAATATTCCAGGTTGTAATTTATATCATAGAGATTTAGAGATAACAAAAAATCCTAGTATTTTATACAACGATAGAAACGCATATATAACTTGCCCAGAGGGAGAGATGCCTTCATTCAATCCAATAGAATACGATCCGCAGAAGTTTATTAAAACAGTAGCTCCTACACAATCTGCACAGCAGCCAGCGTATAAACCTGTTATCCCACAGAAAAAAGAAGAAAAGAAACCTATAGAAATACCACCCTGCCCAGGTAAGAAAGATTTAAGGATTGGTTCATTTGTTAACGAAAAGCGTCTGGAACGTGTAAAAGGCTATAAAAGAGGAGAAGATGGAATTGAGTGTATAACTCTCTATGAAGACGTACCCTTCAAAGACCAGTACATACCGAATCCTCCACAGCTTGTTAGCACTGCTGTTATTGCTACTGTCGCTGCCACTACTCCATTACTGCTTAATATTGTCAAACCCCTAGTAAAAAATATAATTAAAAAGCTGACAAAGAAGAAAAAAGATGTAGAATAATTATCCGTAGATGAGTTTAATACCCGTGACTTATCTACTGGGCTAATTTGTGATTATGTGGGATAACTTGATTTGGAACAGTGGTCAGTACAACATTTCTACAGCTAACAGCATCTTCTCCTACATACTTAACACCAAGTTTTAGCTGCTCTGCACATATTTTAAGACGATTGAGATTGACTTCTAATTTCTTAGCATCAAGCATAAATTCCTGATACTTTCTATAAGTTTTTGCTGCTTCTAAACATTCCTTGTTAAAGTTTTTGCCTAAAGGTATTTGAAAACTAGCAGTAATTCCATAGTTTAAGTTATATACTGTCTGGTCTAATCGTTCCTGTTCTGCAACATATAAAATGTTCCCAGGATTAAGCAACTGGCCTGTATTACTGTCTTTTGCAGTGTCATAAATATTGGTTCGAGAGACTGTGCTTCTTGGAAGGGAAAAATTTTCTCCTTTAGTGACAAAGGGAGTAATAGCCAAAGTAGGAAGCTGACATTGTATTCCATTTGAAAATCTATGAGTTGGGAAGTTTCCATTTATAGTTTGGTAGCCATTATTAATAACCGTTCCAGATGAACTGGCCGATGGTGAGCTTATTGTATTACTAGCATAAACAGGACTTGTAAACAGTAAACCTATTGGGAGAAGATGCTTAAGGAAGTGCTTTGGGTTTCTATAGTCTGGGTTCGGTTTATTACGGAAACTGCATCCAATCCTGGAGCTAGGAAATTTTCGACTAGAGAAAAGTCTGAGCCTTCGTTCACTATTGTCCATTGGGGTTTGCTTGTTAATTCTGGTGTTACCCATTTAAAATTAACTGCTCCATTGCCTGTGTTCTGACTTGCTGTATATGTCGCATCAGGTGAGATATATGAGTCTGTTTTAATATTATGACCCTGAACTGTATAGCTGAAACCTGTTCGATAGTTTTCAGTAACAATAGTTTCCTGGATCGTAGACACGCTGCGACTAGATGACTCCATTTGGCCTGTTGTAAATCTTGGAGTAATACTTCCTGCATACGCACTAGGTACTGTAAGAAACAGGCACAGAAACCATCTCATTAATCGAGGCCGAGAGTGATAGTGGACTGAAGAGTCGCAGTTGTACCAGCTCCCATGTCAGATAGGTTAACTGTCAATGCTTGTCCACTATCCAGTGTAATAGCTACAGAACCAACATCACCACCCGATGTAACCGTATTTTTACCAAGGAGGGGCAGTGATGGAACCACCCCATTTGTTACTGTGGCAGATAGCAGACTTGGAATAGCATCGGCTTCAATATAAGTTTCGCTCGCAGAAAAAGCATCTCCTGTGTTTACTACATTGAAGCTAGTGTCGTAGTCAACAGTAGGAACACCATTAGTGATACCAGCGTCAGCCAAATCAAGAGAACCTATTTGACCTGCTACTGTATTAGCTTTTGGCGTAACATTTGTACCTGCAACACTTATAGACGATCCAATGCGTTCACTGGTTGCTGAAGCTGCTACCGTGCTTACTGAAGCTACAGACTGTATACTGTGCGTTATATCTGCATAAGCTGGTGCAGATACTATAAACAAAAAGGGAAGAAGTTTTTTCATTTGGCTGCTGGTTTGGAGGTCTTACTATCTATGTTATCTTTTTTCTTTTTTATCTGAAACCCCAAAGAAGCCGTTGAAGCACTGAAGATGCTGGCTATGAAAGTTGGATCAAAGTCTACTATCTTCTTACCAGAGGGAGGTTCGTAATAAGACAAACTCAATAGTGTAGCAGACCACAGAAGAACACAAACTTTTACTATGGTTTCGACTTTACTAGGCTCTTGATCTTCCATAAAAGTTAAGATTCTTGTCTAATACTAGCAAAAGAGCTATGTTTGGGAAGTAACACATAAAACCGATGGTAAAAATCTTTAAACCTATCCTTCTTGTCTTTATCAAATCGAAAGCAATGAAGAGATTAATTGTGGATCTGTTAAAGGCAATAGCTAAACAAACAGATAATACAATAGATGACCAAGCAGTTGCTTTTATAGAAGCCAGGATGTTTCCAGGATCTACCACCTCTCTTCAATAAATGAAAGTTACTAAATTTCTCAACATAGATATAGAGCCAGCACCTCCAGAGTTGGAACTAGAAATTGAAATGCAGTGTAGAGAAATTATGAAAAGTAACAACCTGGACAGTGTGAAAAGATACTGCACTCACATGGTTAGAAAAAAGTTTGACCAAGATATATTTATGGCTTCGTTACTAAATAGACTCATAGAATTAGAAGCTGATCGTGTCGTAAAAGAAATGAGAAAAGAAAAATCAAAATACCCTAAGACAGCAAAATCAATTTTAAAAAAGTTTTTTGGTATTAGTCATTCACGAGATGCGTAGCGAGCCTGTATATCAGGCACTATCATCTCTGGATACTGGATCGTAAACCATTTGTGACCACACTCGTAGCAGAGTCTCCTGCGTATGGTTATAAATTTGGAGTTTCTTTCAGATCGGATGACCTTCTGATCGCTGTACATCTTACAGCTAGGGCACTCGACCCAAGTTATTCTTTTCATTTTTTTTTTTAGATAATGTCTTTTTCTGTAATATCGACCCAATGAAACCAATCAATAGTGGATTTTAGAATACAATCTCCAAAATCTTTTTCTTCATATCTGAAGGTTCTTTTTAAATCTGGATCGTAATGAACTTGTCCGATATAAGGACTTTTTGGGAAAACAATCCCTAGTGATGATCGAAAATAAATTGACATAATAATAATTGTTTTAGTCTTTTTGCTTTCTTCCTTCGATTCGTCTTTGAACGGACTGTCTCCACATTAACTCGTCTTTGGCTTCAGCAATTTTATATTCAGAACTAGGAAATTCACGTTGTAATGCCTCATAAGTAACTTTTCTTACCCACGCAGTACCTCTCATGCCTCGTTTGTCCGCAGCCTTTTCAATAAGTTCTGCTCGATTTGGGTCTATGAGTACTTGATAATAACTTTTGTTTCCGTGTTTGAGAGCCATTTACAAGGTTGTTCTTGTACTACTCTACCACCAAAATGGCAAATCGGCTTTATCAAGTTGCTTTTCCACATACTTTTTTCGGGCTTCTCTCCGTTTCTGAGTCTTACCCGTGCGAACTTCTCTAGCTCTTTTTAGAAATTCAATGATACTACCCAGATCCTTGGTAGTTGCTTTTGGAATTTCTTTGTATAGATCCTTCATTAGATCCACTCGAATATTCTTCTGCATAAGCAACAGGCATTACCTCCGTTAGGGTCTTGTAGTATTTTACTCCAAGCCGTTTATTGTGCTTGGAGATGTACCAACCGTGTTCATTTTTGCAAATACCGATCATTTTCTAAACCTCTTTAGTTTTTTAGTTTGTGTGCTTTTAGCTGGTTTTCTAGTTTTTGGAGTTTTAGTACTCTGGGGTTTCATAGATGTTAGATGCCAACCGTTTCCCTTTGGACAAGCATAGACGTAAGTATGGCCGTAACCACGCTTTCTCATGTCTGACGCTTCTTTTTTGGCTTCTTGCTGGGTGCGGAATATAATCTTATTGCATTTGTAACAATGCCCTAAGACTGATAATCCTCTTTTTTCTATGAAATCCCCCAACTTGTGTAAAGGGAGTCTGTTCATTTATTTAGTGGACCTCGCTCCA
>VTLG01004352.1_pt1 | contig 24307 bp, 56 predicted proteins | sample 4694571 | NCBI WGS metagenome assembly VTLG01 (sample SAMN12604809, study PRJNA352737) | marine metagenome | biome: ENVO:00000447; feature: ENVO:00000209|ENVO:00000569|ENVO:01000036; material: ENVO:00002151; isolation source: viral sequences binned using virsorter ...
TTAACTATTAGCGAGGATAATAGAACCAATCATACTATTACAGCAAGTCAATATAATTCTGGAAAATATAATCATATTGAAAGTGGAATTGTTCTTACAACAAGAGATATTACTAATTTAGATATACCACCAGCTTCTCCAACTGGTATTACAGCAGAAGAAGTTATTTATGAAAATACTGGTATTGCAAGAGTAAAAATTATTGTAAGTTGGACTACCTCTACTGATAATGTCTATGTCAGATGGAGATATGAGCAGGGTAACTATACTTCTCGTTCTATTGAAGGTGCTAAAAGTTATGAAATATTAGATACGATTGCTGGTAATTACACGATTGAAGTTTATAGCGTTAGTGCTTCTGGTCTAAGATCAACACTACCCAACTCATTAAATCCATTTGTAGCAGCAGGAAAAACTGCTTTGCCAACTAATGTAAGTGGTGTCAGCTTGTTACCTATAGATGAATCAAGTGCAATATTAAGTTGGAATCGTGCTACAGAACTTGATGTGTTATTAGGAGGAAAGACTCTTATCAGACATTCTTCTCTTACAACGGGAGCACAATGGAAAGATTCTCAGGAAATTGTGGTAGCTGCTGCTGGAAACCAGACACAAAAAATAGTTCCCTTACTTGAGGGAACTTATCTAATTAAATTTGAGGATGATGGTGGCAGAGAAAGCCCTGCACCTGGTTCAAGTGATAGCGATTGGAATAATACCAGGGTTACAACTAATCTTCCTGCACCTTCTGAAAGACTTGTTGTAGGAACTATTGATGAACATACTGCAAACTTTACAGGGTCTAAAACCGATACAATTTATGATGCTTCCATAGATGCTTTAAAACTCACAGTTACCAGTAATGCAACTGCAACATCAGGAGAATATATCTTTGCCAACTCTATAGATTTAACGCAAAAATATGATGTTAACTTAAGAAAAGTTTTAAAAGCAAGTAATTTTGTTTTAAATAGTTTATGGGATTCTAGAACTGATTTAATTGATACTTGGGGATATATTGATGCTGTTGGTGGGCTGACAGAAGCTACAAAATGTAATGCTGCTGTCTATGTGAGGTCAACTGATGACAACCCATCTGGATCTCCTACTTGGAGTGATTATAAAGAATTTAGCAATGTATTAATAACTGGTAGAGCATTTCAATTTAAAGCAATATTAACAAGTAATGACACAAACCAAAATATAGCTGTAACTGAATTAGGAGCTACACTAGAATTACAAGGAAGGACAGAATCTATCTCGACTCCAGTTACTACTGGATCGTCACAATATACTGTATCTTTCACAAATCCATTTAAACAAACACCAACTGTCGTAGTGACTCCAACAACTCAACAATCTGGAGATTTCCACGAACTTGCTAATATAAGTAGGACAGGATTTCAAGTCACTTTTAAAAATGGTAGTTCCGCAGTTGCAAGATCTTTTGTATGGGCTGCATCAGGTTTTGGAAAGGAGGTCACATAAATGAGTAACACGCATGATTATGATATAGCCAATGCTGTAGGCAGTAGTTTTAGAGCAGATTTGAATGTTTGTCTTGGAGATATTCAATCATCTAATAGTGGTTCTTCTGCACCTTCTACTACTGTTGCTTATAAAATCTGGGCTGATACTGCAAATAATTTATTAAAAATAAGAAATTCTGCTAATAATGGTTGGTTAACATTAGGAGATTTAACAGATGCAAATAATCTAGGACTTGCAACAAAAGCATCTCCAACATTTTCTGGAACTGTAACTTCTGGTGGCGATATTGTTATGTCTGGCACTGGTTCTTTACAGTTACCAACAGGAACTACTGCTCAAAGACCAACCCCTGCTACTGGAGATATAAGATTCAACACTACGCTTACTCAATTTGAAGGTTATAACGGATCTGCATGGGGAGAGATTGCTAATGGAGTTCCAGCAGGGTCAGTATTTAGTTTTGCAACTACTACAGTTCCAACAGGTTATTTAGAGTGTAATGGTGCTGCTGTCAGCAGATCAACTTATGCAAGTTTATTTAGTGCAATATCAACAACATGGGGAGTGGGAGATGGATCTTCTACATTTAATCTTCCTGATCTTCGAGGACAGTTTGTAAGAGGTTGGGATAATAGTGCTGGTGTTGATAGCGGAAGATCCTTTGCTTCTAGTCAATCAGATCAAAACAAATCTCACAATCACTCAATAAATGATTCTGGTCACAATCATACTGCTGGTAATTGGGGTGGTAATTTCGGAGGTAGTTCTGGAGCATTAACATTTAGAAACGATGCCACAGGAACAAATAGTTCAATTATTCAAAGTGCAACAACAGGTATTTCAATACAAAATGATGGTGGAACGGAAGTTCGTGTTAAGAACTATGCTCTTATGTATGTAATTAAATTTTAAATTATGGCAAATAAAAAAATATCAGAACTAACAGCGTTAACCGCACCAGCAAGCACCGATATATTGCCTATCGTTGATGTTAGTGGTGGTGGTACAGGCTCAAACAATAAAATTACATACGCAAATTTATTAAGTAAAGCACCTGATGGATCTGCTTCCTTGCCATCATTTAGTTTTAATTCCGATCCAAATACAGGAATTAGTGGAGGATCAGATACTTTAACATTCAGTACAGGTGGAAGTGGCAGAATGACAATCAATTCTGCTGGTCTTGTAAATATTGTTGGAGACTTAACAGTTGGTGGCACAACAACTACAATCAACACCACCAATCTTGATGTTGAAGATAAAAATATTACTCTTGGCAAAGTTACAACACCATCTGATACAACTGCTGATGGAGGTGGATTAACCCTAAAAGGTGCTACAGATAAGACATTTAATTGGGTTAATTCAACAGATTCTTGGACAAGTAGTGAGCATATTTCTGTTTCTGGTCAAAAAGAATTTAGATATTTAGATTCTGATTCATCACATTATGTAGGTTTTAAATCTCCAGCTACAGTTTCATCAAACGTAGTTTGGACTTTACCTTCTGCCGATACAGGAGTTAGTGGATATGTCTTATCTAGTGATGGTTCTGGAGTTCTTAGTTGGGTAGCACCTGGTCAAAATGCAGATCCTAGTTTTACAGGAACATTAACCCTCAGTAATGATGGAAATATAAGAGGATTTGCTTCTACTCAAGCTACTTATACTGGATCGGTAAAAACTTTTACAGTTACAGTAGCAACTAAAACAGCAGCCCATAGATATAACGGAAGCGGATCAAGTAATGGCTATGTAATTGATGGTAAAGAAGCACCATTTCTAACTCTTACACCAGGTCGTACCTATAAGTTTGACCAATCAGATAATACTAATAGTGGTCATCCTTTACGTTTTTATCTTGAAGCAAATAAAACAACAGCTTATACAAGCAACGTAACAACAAATGGAACTGCTGGTTCTAGTGGTGCATATACACAAATCGTTGTAGGCGATACGACTCCAATAGTAATTCATTATCAATGCTCAAGTCATTCCCTGATGGGAAATGGAATAGCAACAAACTCTGCAACAGCTACAGGAACTTTGCTATCCAGTTTGAGTGTTACTGGAAATATGGATGTTACTGGCACGTTTACTGTTAGTGACAATATTTTAATGACAGGAACAGGAGCTATTGATGTTGCTTCTGGTACAACTGCTCAAAGACCAGGCTCTCCTTCTGCTGGTATGTTTAGATTTAATAGCCAAACAACGAAATTTGAAGGATATGATGGAAGTGCTTGGGGAGAAATTGCTGGATCTTCAGCTACAGGAACAGCAGATTTATTAGATATTGCATCATCTTCTGGAACAGGTGGTGGTTCTGCAACATTTAATGGATCTGCTTATAGATTTAAGTTAGTTACTAAAGGAACAAGCACAGCAGTTACCCCAACAAATGCAGAGATTTTAAGAGTATCTATTAATGGTGTTATGCAACAACCCAATGATGGGTCTGGACAGGGAGATATGACAGATGGATATGTTGTAAGCGGTACTGATATTATTTTTGATTCTGCTCCTCCTAGTGGTGCTACATATTTCATTGTCAATATGGGAACGCAGATTGCTATAGGCAATGCAACTACCAATACTATTGCTGATGAAAGTTCTGATACAACTTGTTTTCCCTTGTTTGCTACCGCAGCAACAGGAGACTTGGGATTAAAGTCAGGATCTAATCTTACATTTAATTCTTCAAATGGAACTTTAGCAGCAACTACATTTAGTGGATCGGGTGCAAGTTTAACTAATTTACCTTCTTCTGCCTTAACTGGTGCGTTACCAGCTATAGATGGATCTGCATTAACAGGAGTTTCGTCACAAAAAGCAGATGGTTGCGTGACAGAAAACTCGCTAACAATTTCAAATAATTACACTATGACTACAAATAAGTCAGGAATTAGTGCAGGGGATATAACAATAGCAAGTGGGGTAACAGTTACCATTCCGTCAGGTTCACGCTATGTTATTGTCTAGGAGGTAAAATTATGCCAATCGTAATTAACGGAGATGGAACTATATCAGGAATAACTACTGGAGGGTTGCCTGATGGAATTGTAGATACTGATATGTTGGCTAATAATGCGGTTACAAGTGCTAAATCCTCAGGTCTTGGTGGTCTTTCAATGGTTGATGTATGGCATCAAACTGCTACAACTAATTTTAACGGTCCTACAGAAATTAATTCAAATTGGTCAAGAACAACTAATTCACAACCTTCTGGAACTATCGGTTCAGCTATGACAGAAAGTAGTGGTGTATTTACATTTCCTTCAACTGGTATTTATAAAGTTCATATTGATACTTTTTTCTATAAAGGTAGTCCAGACTCTAATGTAGGCTTTTATATGGATTATACTAGCAATAATGGCTCAAGTTATACTGTTGTTGCTTATGCACTTGATGGTTTAGGCGATGCTGGAGGTACTACAGCAGGTTATACAACTTCGATTGCTGAGACTATTTTAGATATTACTGATACCTCTAACCAAAAAGTTAAGTTTAGATACAATAGCTCAGGTAGTGGAATGGAAGCTCAAAGCCTTAATTTTGGTAGATATGTAAATTTAGTATTTGAAAAATTAGGAGACACATAAATTAATGACATATATAATAATGGTATAAGTGTTTAAAAATTATGATTTACAAGAACATTGATGCTTTAATTAGTTTAAAACCAGGTGCAGAATGGACTTGGACAGGTACAGATTATTCTGGCTTAAATTGGGTTGACAGTTCTACCAAACCAACTGAATCTGCCATAGATGCAGAGGTTACAAGGTTAAATAATGCAGAACCTATGAAACTCTTAAGAGATGAAAGAAATAGAAAATTAGCTGCTACCGATTGGAGAGCTAGTTCTGATTTAACACTTGCAGATGATTGGAAAACATATCGTCAGGCATTAAGAGATTTACCAGCTAGTGCATCGCCAACTTTAAATTCAGATGGTACATTAAATATATCATCTGTTACTTTCCCAACAGAACCTAGTTAAATATGAGTCAGATAAAGTTATTACATAGCGGTGGAAATGGAGCTATTTTAAGTAGCCCAGCAGCTAATCCCAGTAGTGATGTAACTTTAAAATTACCTTCTACAACTGGATCGGCTGGACAAGTTTTAAAAGTAGCAAGTGCTAACCATAGCTCAACAAACGCAGAACTTGAATTTGCTGCTGATGTTGGAGGTAAACTCCTTCAAGCAGTTACAGCTACTACATCAACTGAACATACAAACTCAAGTACAACTTGGGCTGATACTGGTTTAACTGCAAATATTACACCATCAGCTACAAGTAGTAAGATTTTAATTTTGTTATCTTGTACTTTTCATGTTGAATCGTCACAAGCGGATGCTGGGGGTAACATCAGACTTGTAAGAGATTCTACAACTATTGATAATAGTGACAACCAAAGAGCAGCGTATTTATATGTTAATAATGCAGGTAGTTTGCAACTGAATATGGTTTATAGCCAGCACATATTAGATTCTCCAAGTACTACATCACAAATAACATATAAAACTCAAAGTCGTATGCACTATGGAACTCATGTTATTAAGACCCAAAGTGGAAGTAAACCATCATATATTACCCTTATAGAAGTAGGTGCATAATGAGCAGACTTATAACTAACTCAATACGATCCACTTCTGCTTCCGCAGATGCGATTACTTTAGATGGGTCAGGAAATGCAACTTTCCCTGCTAACGTCACTTGCTCTGGTACTGCTTCTGGATTTGGTGGAGGAGTTGCTGTTCAAACTCAAGTACATCAATTATCTCCTCCGACTCAAGTAGCTAGTACAAGTACAACTTTTGCAGCAACAGGATTAACTAAAAATATTACTCCGACTTCAGCAAGTAACAAAATTAAAGCGTCAGCAAATCTTGTTGTATGGATGGATTCTTTGAGTACCAATGGTGCAAGTGGAGGAAAGGGAATAGAAGCACAACTGCAAATAACTAGAACTATTGGCGGTACAGCTACTGTTTTAGGTCTTATGGAATATTCAGATTGGAGTGGTATTGCAAAATATCCAGTTACATTTGACGTATGGGACACAACTTATAACAGCACAGCAGCAATAACGTATTCAGTTGAATTTCGTAGAAGATATATTTACTCAGGTAATAATGCGTGTTATGTTCATCGAGATTCAAGCTATACAACAATCGCTACCTTAACACTTACGGAGTACTCAGGATAATGGGATTAACCAAAGCTCAAGCTGCTGGACTCGCTGATACCTCTGTTAGTGCAGGGAGTTATGGTTCGGCTACCGCAATACCAGCTATTACAGTTGATGCACAGGGAAGAATAACTGCTGCCTCTACAAATGCAATATCGGCTGGAGGAGAAACTGATGGTATATTTCAAAATCCTGTAGCAGCATCAGGGAATATTACAATCGGTAATAATAAAAATGGTTTAGCTGCTGGACCTTTTTCAATGGCGACCTATACTTTAACTATACCCTCTGGATCGGTGTTCACTATAGTCTAATGCCAGTATCAATCAACGGACAAACAGGAGTAATTACAGGACTTGCAGTTGGAGGCCTACCTGATGGAGTTGTAGATGCAGATTCTTTAGCTTCAAATTCTGTAACTACAGCAAAGATAGCTGATAATGCAGTAACAAATGCAAAAGCTACTGGAATTGCAGGGGGTAAAATTCTTCAAGTTATTCAATCAACTAAAGATGATGGTCAAGAAGTAACTGGAACAAGTTATACAGATATAACAGGTATGTCAGCGACAATTACACCTTCAGCTACTACTAGCAAAGTTTTAGTTATGGTGGATTTTGTATTTAATAAAAATAATTATGCTCTTTTTGCACAGATACTAAGAGGTTCAACTGCAATAGGAAACCCAACAAGTTCAGATAGTGCAATGCGTATATATAACAATGGTAGTGGAGGAGACAGTAGTGAACATAGCTCTTTTATGTATCTTGATTCTCCTAGTACCACAAGTGCTACTACTTATAAATTACAAGTAAGAAGTAATGGTGCATCTCATCCTTACGTCAATTGTAGTTATTCAACAAGGACATCTGATTATTTATCAACGTCAACTTTCACTTTAATGGAGGTGGCTGCATGACAGGAAAGATTAAATTAGTACATTCTGGTGGTAATTCTGTTTCCATAGCAGTTCCAACTTCTGCACCTTCAGCTAGTGAAGTTGAGTTTAAGCTCCCCCAAAGCGATGGGAGTGCTAACCAGGCTCTTGTTAGTGATGGATCGGGAAATTTATCATTTGCAAGTGTAGCTGGTGGTAAAGTTCTTCAAGCTGTTACTGCATCCAGTACTTCAGCAACATTTGTTTACGGAACTACTTTTGCTGATTCTGGATTATCAGCAACAATTACACCTTCAGCTACAGGCAGTAAGGTTTTAGTTTTTGTTACTCAACACTATATAGTAAGAAGATCAAGTTCATCTTTAGGAGGGTCAATTACCTTGTATAGAGGTTCTACTAAACTTACAAATGACATCAATGGGTCTGACCCTTATAAGATTCATTTAAATATTACAGGAGCAACTTATGTAGAAATACAAGGAGACTTTAATACAACATACTTGGATAGTCCAAGCACAACATCTGCAACCACATACAAAACCATGATAGGTGCAGCTTATGGTAACAATAGTGCATTAACTGGTGTAAGTAATGATGGTACAGCTTCTTATATGACACTTTTGGAGATAGGAGCATGACCAGCAGATTAATTGTAAACAGTATCAGGCACACAGGAGCCTCGGCTGATGCCATTACTCTTGATAATTCTGGCAATGCTACATTCCCTGCAAATGTAACCTGTTCTGGAACAGCATCAGGTTTCGGTGGAGGAAAAATTCTTCAAGTTGTAGAAAGCACAAGCAGTACTACTGTGACTACATCAGGGGGTACTGAAGCTGACTTGCTTACATTATCTATAACTCCAAGTAGTTCAAGTAATAAAGTATTCCTATTTATCAGCATAGATGTTCAAGCTAATCATAACACTAATGCAAAAGCATGGGTTCGTTTATATAGAGGAACTTCAAGCGGAACATTGATAAGGACTTTGAAAGCTGGAAGCGAAGCCAATGAAACAGCTAGTTTAAGTTTGACTGGTACAAAACTTGATTCGCCAAATACTTCTTCTGCTCAAACATATACTCTTACTTTAGCTAGATTATCGGGCGGTACAGATACAGTTAGTAGTGATGGCAACGCTTATTTCTTACAAGCAATGGAAGTAGGTGCATGACAAATCCACTAGACGCACTTATCAAAAAATACGAAGAACAACTCGTAATAATACAAAAACAAAAAGAAGAAGCAAAAAATGCTTACGATATTGCCTGTAAAAATGAGGACAGGTATCAAGGTGCAATCATTGGTGTAAAAGATGCACAGGCACAATTATTATCAACAGAAAATCAAAAAGAAGAAATAAAACCTTCTGACGCTAAACAAGCAAAAAGTTAATTAGATTTATCCTGCATCTGCCTTGTCATTAGGCTCATAGTCACATACAAAGGTGCTAATGCACAGATTCCCGCAAAGGTTATAATAGTTACAGGTATTAATGCTTTTGCAAAGGCTTCTTTTATCATGTTTCAAAAAATTGCAAATATTCTAAGTATTGTTTCTTTTCTTATGGTAGCTTCCATGAGTGGTGGAGCATACTTAGGTTACAAGTATGTAACTTCAGAAAATTTTAAGTCTCAAGTTATGAATGAAATCCTTGGAAACGTGCAGGGTATGATGCCAAAAGTTTTAGAAAAAGGATTACCTGATATGACAGGAGAATCTATGCCAATACCTAAAAACATTGGAATATGAACTGCTGGCATTGTAAAACTGAATTGATTTGGGGTGGAGATGCTGACATAAATGAAGAGGACTATCCTTGTTCTTCACAGGAATATAGTATGGTTACTAATCTTTCCTGTCCTAAATGTCATTCTTTTGTAGAAGTTTATTTACCAAGAGATGCCTACGATTGAAATACCTGATATTCAAATTAGAGAGATATATATTCCAGATGTTCCAGCAATATATAGTCCACATTATATTCAAGTAACAAAGCCACCTGAGATAGATGTTCCTGGTTGTACTTATCAACATCGTGATATAAAAAATACTGGTAATCGTAATCTGTTACTAGAAGATCCTAATGGAGTATATACAACGTGTGACTTTCCATTTCCCAGTTTTATACCACTTGATTATTCTCCTGAGAATCTTGTCATTACAGAAGAAGCACCTGTCAATAATGAGCCACCGCCCTTACCAGAAACAAAACAGCCAGATATTCCTCCACTACCTGACCCTCCCCCACCAGATTTTTCTCCTTGTCCTGGTAAAAATGACCAAAGAGTAGGAGATTTTCGTAACGATAAAAAGTTAGAACGTGTTATTGGGCATGAAAGAGGGCAAGATGGAAGTGAATGTATAACTCTCTATGAAGCAGTTGAGTGGAAAGATCAATACATTCCGTCTGCTCCACAGTTTGTTGGGGTTTTTAGCCTTGCTTTGGTTGGTGCTTCTGCACCGCTTGTACTTCAGCTTGTTCGCCCTATCGTAAAACAAGTAGTTACCAAGCTAACAAAAAAGAAAAAGTAACATTGTTACGATTTTAAAACATATATAAAGTGATGACGTTTTAGTGATAAACTATGAAAGCAATAACATTTACGGGGTTTTATGAAACTTTCCATGCAAAACAAAACAAGCCATCATCTTGAAGATAATGATGAATTTTACTTTGACAATGATATTTTGAACGATAAAGTTCATTTATTTTATAAATCAGATCGAAATAGCGTTGATGAATATTCAATGTCAGGGCATAAATTTTTAAATTCTTTTGAGCTTTCTATCAATACTTTAGGTATTGAACATGACACAATGCTAAAAAAACTTGGCAACATTATTTTTGCAAAAATTAAACAAAACGAAAAAGATTATGAGATGATTCGTGCCCACGAAGATTCCCAAAAGAAGGAGGCAGTATGACCTCTATCTATGAAAACATAGATTATTGTCTTGAGTTTATTACACCAGAAAAAGCACAATTTTATCTGGAAAAAAACTTTGAAAATAATCGCAAGATTAGTAGAAATAATCTTGAAGAATTAAAACGAGAGATGAAAAATAGTCGTTTCATCTTATCTGATTCTGCCATTTGTTTTGATACAGATGGCATCCTTGTCAATGGTCAGCATAGATTACTTGCTGTTGTTCAAACAGGAATGACACAACCCTTCCTTGTTGTTAAAAATATGCCTACTAAATCCAAACAAATAATGGATGTTGGTAAGTCTAGGTGTATGTCTGATCGTATTACTATTAGTGGTGTCAAAATTAGCAGAAGAGATTGTGCAACCATAAGACACGCAATGGCTAACATTGGTCAAACTACTGGTACTGAACAGTATGCAAGACCATGCCATGATGCTTTAGTTGCAGAAACTTATTTAAAACATAATCAGTTTCTTTATCTAATGAGCAAAGTCTGTCCTACCAATACCAGTAGAGTCAGATCATTTTTTCTAGGAGCAGCGTTAAAAATTTATGCTGAAATGACTTATAACAATCAATCTGGAAAAAATAAAAAATACGATCATTCGATGTCTCCCAAAGAAAGAGCATTGCATTGGTTAAATATTGTTACTACTGGTATGGCTAGTCCTATTGATGGTATTGATAGAGATATTAAACCATGTGATAGAGCAGCACAGATTATCTTTAACAAGTCCTGTGATGCTGCTTTAAAAAGGTCTTACTGGAGTAGTGCTGATGCCTTTGCTCTTACTGTTAGAGCAGCCCATCATTTTATGGTTGGCTTAGATGTTCAATATATAAGAACTCCAAAAGATGATCCTTTTAGAGATTTTATTGAATTGCCTTCAACCAATAAAATAATGACTATGACATCAAATTGATACTACAATGTTCTTAACCACTTATTTCCAATGAATGAAAATCTATCACGATTAACAGTTCAGATAACAAAACATCAGCATAGATTATTGAAGTATCATGCCAAACCTGGTACATCTATCTCTTCACTTGTAAGACAGGCTTTGCAAGCCTACTTTGCTGAAGCTGAAGATGCTCTTAAAGAAAAATACTTTGAGGCAATAGAGTATGAGGAGTATGAAAAATACATGGCTGCACAACAAGCAGCAGGTATTAAAGAAGAACCAATAGTAGCTGATGCAAGTTCTATTTTCTGATTTACTGCTATACTAAATGTGATTCATCCAAGAATCCCATTGCAACACAAGAAATAGGTAAGATGTTTGGAAGGGTCTTACCTATTTTTTTTATTTTGTTGTAAGATAATAAAACCTTATTCAAAATGGCGAAGGATAGGGTGTCTAGGTAGGCAAGTTTTACCGTGCTTGTCTACTGCTTTAATTTATGAGTATGTGGAATAACTTGATTTGGTGGAATATTAACAACAATATCTTCACAAGTAACAGCACTAGGAGTATTAGGCTTGAAAGTAACACCTAATCTCGCCTGAGCAGCACATTGTTCTAAACGAAAAAGGCTGATTTCCATTTTAGTTTTCTTTATTAATAACTTTTGAGCTTGTATATTTACTTGGGTCGCTTCATGGCAAAGAGCAGGAGACTTGCCTAATGGAATATTTATTTGAGCAGATATACCATAATTTAAGTTAAAATTTTCCTTTTCAAATCTAGGAGTTTCCTGCACATATTTTATTGCTCCAGTAGTTTCGTCATAAATATTTTGTCTGGTAACAGTTTCTCTGGGTAATGAAAATGTATGAGCATCTGTTACATAAGGAGTAATTGTAAGACTAGGAGAAGCACAGACAATACCCTGACTCATTCTGAAAGATGGCATAGCTGACGGAGTTATCATCGTTGCATTATTATTTACAACACCTTGAGCATTAGAGCTAGGACTTGCAACTGTTGTATTAGCAAAAACTTTTGTAGGACAAAGTAATAAAACTATTGACCAAAGGTAGTTGTAGTTTCTGTTGTGGTGGTTGAATTTATTGTTCTTGTTATTGTGGTTACTGTGTCTAACCCTGGTGTGATTAGTGTTTCTTGGAGAGAAAAGGCTGCTCCACCATTTGTTATTTTCCATCTTGGTACAGCATCTAGGTTTGGCGAAGTCCAACTAAAATTTATCCCTCCAACTGTTTGTTCTGTAAGAGTTGTAGCTGTAGGGTTGATATATCCATTGAGATCCGATGACTCAATATTGTGTCCAGATGCAGAATATGAATATCCTGTCCGATATTGATGGCTTGTGATAGTTTCATTTATTACTGATTCAGAGGATGAGCTTGTCTGAGATGTTCCACTACGAAACTGAGGAACAACAGGAACTGCTAATGTCCTATATGGTAATGCTAATAAAACTAAGAGCCAAAGTCTAGTCAATCGTAATAGTAACTTTTGTAGATCCTATGCAAGATGTACCCGATCCACCTGCGGTACAGGTATGAACTCCGCTAGATAGTGAAGTTAATGCAAGCGATCCAGCAGTACCGCCTGATCCAATAGTAGTCTGTCCACTTAATACTGGTAATGCTGCTATACCACTGGAAGGGGTGACGGTAGATGGTGTAGCGTCACCCATTATTACGGATTCTGTTTTGCTGAAAGCAGATCCTGATGTAGTTACTGTAGTATCAGTTTGAATCATAGCTGGCACACCATTGGTAAGGCTGCCTACATTAATCCCTCCAATCTTTCCTGATGTTGTGGTATCTCCTACAGTTACAGATGGTGTAATATTATTGCCACTAAGACTATATGTAGTTCCTACCTTATTAGTTACTACATAAGGCATATCAACTGTGATTTGTGCAGAAGTAACAAACTCCTGTTTTATATCGGCAAAAGCAGCCGATGGTAAAAATAAAAGTAAAGCAAATAGTTTCTTCATTTGATACCTACCTTGTTTTTACTATTATCCACTATTTTAGGAGAATTGCCATTTTTCTTGTTCCCAACAGAGATTCCATAGCTACCTAGCACTCCACTTACTAAACCTGCGGTAAATGCTCCATCAATTCTTACCCTCCCCATGTACCCTAAAGTCATCATCGACAAACTCCAGGTCAAAATTAAAAATCTGATAGCGTGACCAAACAGATCACCCCAATCAATACCTTCTTTTTCTTCTTTCTCTTCAGCCATAAAAGTTAAGATTCTTGTCTAATACTAGCATCTTAGCTATGTTTGGAAAGTAACACATATTTTTTCCATGTATAAGATTCTAAAACCAATCTTGATGACTTTTTTAACAACAACTGCTGTTAAAAGATTAGTCGTAGATTTATTGAAATCAATAGCAAAACAAACTACAAATACCTTAGACGATAAAGCAGTTGAGATTTTAGAAAAACAACTCTTTCCCTAACATGGACATCAAAAAATTTCTCAATATCGACATTGAGCCAGCACCTTTAGAAATGAAGTTAGATGTTGAAATGCGTTGTAGAGAAATTATGGCAAGTGATAATGTTATTGATATAAAAAGGTATTGCACTCATCTTGTAAGGCATAAATTAGAGCAAGATATGTTCTTAGCATCTATGTTAGGTAGATTGATAGAACTTGAAGCAAACCTGGTTGTAAAAGAACTAAGAAAAGAAAAGCCAAGAAATCCTATTAAGAAGTTTTTTCATATTCCCTAATTTCATCATCAGTAAAATCTTTGATAAGTAATTTATCTATCTTGTCAATTTCATAATTAAATTTAAGGATTGCAGTTCTTATATGTTCTGCAACCCATTGTCCATCTTTGTAAACCACCTGTGCTTTACCATTTTCTTTGATAAAAACATAATGATCCATTCCTTTCATTTGAATATCTATAAAATTCTTTTCTAAATTTTTACGTCTTATTTCTTTAAGCTTGCGTAACTTAGCTATAGATTTTTTTACTGGTGTCATTTTTTATAATTGAAAGGAGGAGGTGTAAGCCAGTAGCGTACACCATTAACAATCTTAAAATGAATATTTAAATTAGGATCTAATATTAAATATTCGTTTTGTTTGCTATTAGAAGGGTAGTTCTTCATTTACCTCTCTTTCAAGCTTTTGTGGATTAATATTGCCAAAGACTCCGAACTGTCCATCCATCGCTCTAGAGTAGATTTGAACACATTTTGTTTTAACTTTCTCTTTTTTGTTAAAGTCGTAAACTTCTCCATCTTTAGCTTTTTGATCTACTAGGTTTTGTAAATGATCTATTAAATGAGTTACAGAGTCAACAGGAATTGGTAAACTCAAGACCTGTTGCCCTTCGTTGAAACGATCATCGCCTATAGACCATTTAATAGGCAATGGAAGTGCTGGATTGAAGTCAGCCATAATTATTTAAAAAAAGTGGTTAATAGTGTATTTAAAAATTGGTTTAAAGAGATTTTGTTTTTATCGCAGTAAACCTTTATTTTAGCAGCAAGTTCGTCATTAGTCCTGACGCTTAGAACATTTCTGTTCCAATCTTTTTTCTGCTGTTTTTTGCGAAGGAGAAGTTCTTTTAAAACCTCTTCCTTTGCATTGTTAACTTCGTCTGGGGTCATAAACTCTCCTCTACTTTTGAGATAGCAAGAGCCAAGAACTCTCCATGCCTAGCTTCAGTAATGTGACCTTGGACTTGTGGTACATTAAATTCTTTCTTGAAAGCCTCTCCAATTTCTTTCGCCTTAACAGGATCAGAAGCATTTAACTTTCTAAGGCTATCCATAATAGCATTTCTAGCATCTGTGGTTATAGGAGGATGAGTCTTAGCTTTTTCAGATACAGGAGCAAGTTTTTGTTTTGGCTTGGTCGGTGTTGATCTTGTACCTTTTTCTTTTTCTGGTGGTGGTGTTAATGAATTAGCATCATCATCTTCATCAGAACCTATCCCATAAATAGCAGCTAAAGCATATTTTTTTGTATAAGTTCTTCTGATACCATCATCCTGACTTCTGTTAGTAGCTTTTACAGATTCAGGTATTGGAGGAAGAACATCAACGCTTTCCATCTTTTCATCCTTCCAGTAAATAGTAGTCACTAGAAGAGAAATAACTTCTCCTTGCTCAGTAATAACGTGTTTTCCTGTTTGAGAATGTGAGATCCCAAGTTCATGTGCATACTGCACAATTTGTAAAACATCTTCAAGAGTTGTGTAATGTCTTGGTTGAGGAAATTTAGTAAAGCCTGTTCTGGGAGCAGCCTTTACTTTCATCTGAAACAACCTAAGAGCATCAGTTAAAGATGTCGGTTTTTCTGTGGCCATAAAGTAAGAAAGTTTACTGTTGTTTTATATTACATCATTATTTACAATAATGTAAACTTATTGCAATGCTGCCTGTAACAAAGTATTGAATTGTTCTGGTGTTAACACAATTCTCCATTGTCCACCTCTGAACCTGACCATGCTCGCAACAAAATCAACACCTGCATTTTCTCTCTGTGTTTCCACTTCTCTAGGCTTAACAAGACAAGCTTTTGATTTGTCCTTCCAATCGCATATCTGTATCACACAGTTTGGTATGCCATATATATCTCCAACATCTCCTGGTATTCCTGCACTTAGATTTCTTTGACATTCAAAGCCTGTAACTTCTGTTAGAAGTTCTGCTGCTTCTCTTTCAGCTTTATCTCCTTTTCGTTTCTGAGGGTTACTCAACCTTGTAATTCCTCTATACGTCTTTCCAGATCATCAAACTGCACTTTATATTCTTGATCTGATATTTCTTTTTGAAACCACAACCATTCAATACTTGCAATTTGATTATTTAATTCTGTGATTAAATACTTTTTTCTTTGACTTAGTTCTCTATAAAAACATTTCATCTTTTTTTACCCCATTTTCTCATAACTTTATTTTTAAGCTGTTCTTTTTTTATTCTTGATATTCTCAAAAAACATTCATCAAGATCATCAATTAAGTTATCAAATTCTGCATGATTTGAAAGTTCTAATGATCTCTGAAAATTAACAATAGAAGCTCTAATTAGTTTTAGATCATGTCCTGAGACATCAAGTATATATCTCATTGTCTAAGTTCTTCCATAAGGTCTGTAATCTGATCTTCGGTATAACCAAATTGATCTATCAACTTGTTATAAGCCATGTATTTATTCTTGGCATTTTTAGAAAATAAAGCAGTAACACATTCACTTTCGTAACTTTTTACTATCCATTTAGGTTTGATACCTAACTTTTTACAAAAATAATCATCTTCTGCTGGAACCCAAAACTCATAAGTTGTTTTTGCAGCAGGATCATAAAAGACCTGACCTTCGTATGGATTGGTTGGAAATTGTGGCATTTAAAATAACTCCTGTTTTGCTTCAAATTTAGTCCATGCTTCTTGCCATGCAGCTTCACATCTTTCAGTAGGTTGATTTGCACCAACAATGCAAACTTCTGGGTAAGCCCAAATTGTATTACATACATCTGGGGTTATCCCATAGTTTAGTTTCAACATTTCTACATAACAACCAAGTTGTTTATCAGTTGAATAAGGTTCTTTCCAGTACTTGTCTATTTCTGCAATATGAAACAATCCTTCTCTTTGACGTTTATAAAATCCACTTTTAGTATTGCCTTTAGTTTTTAAGTCAAGCAATCTGATTTGTTTAGTTTCTGTATCATAACCAAGTAAATCAAGTTGTCCTCCAACTGACTTATCAGGTATTGACATCATAAGTTCTACTGCCATCGGTTCAAAATGTTTAAATAAGTAATGATTTAACATTGGTGTAACAATATTTTCGTAATCGCCCATATCTATCTCTGTACTACCAAGCATCTTCTCCTGTAAACATTCATGTACTGTTTCTCCTCTTGGCTGCCAGATGTATCTGTAGGCTTCAATATTTTCTTTGGCTTCTTCTGTAAGTTCATTACAAACTTCAGTAGTTGAATAAGATAGCCATTGGTTTGTCTCTGTATTCAAATACTTGTGTTCTGGTTCACTTCTGACAATTGGAAGTGGCTTTAAAAGTTCGATAGTTTTCATTAGAAATCTGGTGGAAGGTCTTTAGGGCTAGTAAGTTCTACTTTCTCCTCTGGCGGTTTGGGTTCTTCAACCCTAGCAAGATTTTTATATTCGACACCTTTATAACCTTGAGGAAACAAAGGGTTGCCTTTGCAATCATTTACAACTTCTTTCCAACCTGGGGGTGGCTTATCTAAATCTTCAAGACTCCACCTACCTTTTTTAATACCATCTTTTAAAGTTTTGATGATAGAAATATCAAATAGTTTTTGCATTAATAATGATCCTGTAAAAATTGTTTGAACTGTACTTCGGTCATGTTATCGAAGTTAATTTTTGGATAATCTTCTACAACTTGTTCTGGATCTATCCCATTGTGGTCTACGCATATGTCTAACATTGCATAGTAATATAATCGTTCATTTAATAATTTCATTTAGAAGTCCTCCATAAACTTATTAGCATTATTTTCATTCAATTCAGCAAGTGTTGGTGGAAGTACAACTTCACTAGCTTTGAATACTTTTTGATTAGGATGATTTTTTGGCTCTTCTACAAACTTAGATTGCTTAACAGGAAATAAATCCTTCCAGCCACCTGCTATAGCGTTTTCAAGAGCTTGTTTCCTGTCTTGTGTAGGAAATGACCTTAACTTCTTAAAGATGCGTTCTGCAACGCTTGTAGAGCAAGTTCCCTTATTTTTATATCTAATACTCCACCATTCAATTAATAATTCTGAATATTGTTTTAAATCATCAGGAATTAAATCTGCTGTTATTGTCGATAAACCAAAAGGATCAGTTGTAGTTGCTACAGGTGCAGTTTTTCTTCTGGATTTACTTTTCATGTCTTTTCTAATTAAGATCCTGAGATAAGCTGACCTGGAAGTTTCTTCATCTCTGTTTAGATCAAGCCATTCAATAAGCTCTGGATCTAAGAACATTGTAATTTTAGTTTTTGCCATTCATACAGACTAACTATCTTTATTATTGTAGCATGACATTATATGTGTCAAGAGGTTGTTACTAATGCTATATAATTAAAATATGAAAAAACCCATTCATTATTATTATTAAATATATAATATATAATATATATATATATATATATAATTAATACATATATAGTTTTTATAATATTTTTATTTAATTATATTCTTTTTCTTTTGGTTCTTTTCTTTTTCTTAAAAAATTCCATTCATAATTGTTTTGGTATCAATCTGATAGTATATTGATATATAAATATTATTTATTATGAGTAAAAATTTAAAAAGAATTAGTGTCTCTGTTGATGAGGATGACTATGCACAATTAAAAGACCTATCAAAAGCAGGACTTTCAATAGGTTTTTTAATTCGTGAAGCTATACATGATTTTTTAGATAAAACTAAAAAATAATTATTGTTTAGAATATTTACCTTATTAATTATTTTTCAAAATAACCCCATTGAAAATTATCTATCCAAGTATTATCTGGTTCTAAAATTTCTCTTATTTCTAAAAATTTTTCATAATCATTACCTAATTCTCTTGGATAGCAATAACCATCAATTAAATCAATTAATAATTGTTTCTGTAGTTTAGTTAATTTATTCATAATCCATCATGCCATTTAGTACCAAAACTACTCATCATTTCATCATCAGTAGGTTCTATTTCATAAGGACTTAAATAATCATCATAAAGATGTTCATTTTCTTCCCACCAATCATCTATTATTGATTTTTCATTAATCAAGCTATAACCTTGATCTGATTCTTTGCATAATTCTGTAAAATAATCAGCAAAATCATTATGAAATTCTGGTAATAGATCAAATTCTTTTGCAATTTCTAATGCTTTATCAAAACAATGTTCATTAAATTGATCTGATATATAAGCAATATCATAATCTTCCATAACTTGATCTGGTAATGGGTTATTAATCATTAATCATTCTCCATAGGAAATTTTTTGTTTTTTATATCCCAAGCAAGTTGATTTATCCATTGATAAATATCCTTACCTCTATAATCTTCAAAAGGTTCCCAAGCATTTTCTTCTAAATATTCAAATTTTTCATCATCATCTAATTTCCAAAAAGTTTCATCAACTTCATCCCCTAAATAATGACCTGATGCCCATATAAAACATCTTTGTTGATACGTTAATTTTTTATCAATCATTTTTTTATCCATAATTAATTTCTATAGGACTATTAGATTTAAAAATAAAATCTATGTAAACTTCTTTACTACTATCTGCGTCATAACCTAATTCTTCTAAAGAAGATTGTGTAAATTTTTCTTCTAAAAAATCATTAGTTAATTCTTTATCAGAATTTGTAAATTGCCACTCTGATTCTTCATCACAGGCATGACCAATCACTAAATAATAATTCATTCTCATAATAATTTTTGTAATTTGGAAAGTACTGGACTTACAAGATTCATCAGCCAAGAAACAAAGCTAGCTCTGATTACTCTATCTATGCCAGTTAATTAATTAGTGATTCTCATGGGAATTTCTCATCAGGTTTATAAATAAATTTTTCATCAGGGTCATTAAATTTGAGATAATCTCTAAAACTGGTTAAATCTTTTAATGTTTTTTCAGCACTAGGATATTCAAGATCACAACCTGCTTCTGCAATTTCTTCTAACTTCCATTCCATGTAATAGATAACATCATTAATGGATTCCCAGTTAAATTGATAATTGTATTTTTCTTTTCTTTTCATAATTTTCTTAAGTCCTTTTTTAATTTGGTTATTTTTGTTAAAACATTTACTTTATCTTCAATACTTAAATCTTTTAATTTTTTCATACATTTTTCTATTTCACTTTCAACTGTCTCTTTATAAGATTTAATCTCTAAAGCATTATGTATATCAGGTACAACTAATTCATTATAAATTCTGTTATACCATCTATTAGCAGTTGATGTAGATATTTTAAAATGTGATTCAAAATATTTAATGCAACTTGATCTAGTTTTTTCTTTATCAAGGTAATCTTGAGCTAAGTCTTTAGCTTCATGCCTTGAATATTCCCATTTTTCTTTATCTAGCATTATTCAATCCCCTCTATTGATTCATAAACATCAAACATAATATGTTCAGATAATTCATTAATTTCATCAGAATCAATGCAATCATCAATTAATTCATTTCTTTTATCAATCCATTCTTCACAAAATTCTTTAAATAATTTAAAATTTTTATTTGATAATTTAATTATTTTCATTCTTCTCCCTCCTCCCATTTAAGTGCATTATCAGAAAATTCTTCTAATTGCTCTAATACTTCTTCCATCGAATAACCACGTTCAATAGCATCTAATCCAAAAGCTAAATCTGATACTCTTTGTATAAAAAGTTCTCTATCTTCTTCGATAGTCCATGATTCATCAATAGGCATATCTTCATACATTTGTTTATATTTCATCTATTTATCCTCCCTTATTTCATCAAATTGATATTCATAAAAATATTCATCTTGATTTACGTCACTATATTTATAGTGACCTCTATTGTATTTAGCTATTGCTTCATCTTTTGATTCAGCTTCGATATAAATATCGTTATAGCCAGTAAATTTTTCTTGAATAATATATTTCATTTATTTATTCTCCAAAAATGTTTTAAATAAATATTCTTTATATCCTTCTCTACTTCCATAAATACCTTTAACAGTTCTATTATCAGAACTTATACCTGATCTCCATGCTTTACAATTCATAGGGATATTTTCGCTAATAGCTATCAATATCTGCTTTAAATTCCATGAGTTAGCATCATGTTTAAGACATAATCCTAATTCATTCAATTTTTGACCTAACTTGATATAACTTACTGGACTATTAGCAGCAAAATCTCTCATTTCATGCTTAATTTCATAGCTATGCCAGTATTTAACAAAAGTAAAACTAAAAATTTTACCATCTTTTTGTTTTTCTTCATGTAACCAAAATCCATTATCTAATAATGTTTGGGTACAATTTTCACTAAGTTGAATTTTCATAATTAATTAAAATTTAGTTTTTGTTAGCTATATTTCCTAAACAATCAGCATTTATATTTACTATTGATTGTTCAGTAAATAGATTTAATTGTTGTTTATCCATTAATTCTTTTTTATCTTTCTCTTTTTGTTTCTTATCTAATAAATCTTTACCATCTTTCCCTAACGTATTTCCTAAGTTAAACATTATTCTTTCACTTAAATATTCTCTAAGTGAATAATTTATTTCTTCTTCTTCTAAATCAAATAATTCAAAACAAGTGCCTATCATATTACAATCCCATTCTTTGAAATCTTTAGTCCATAAATCTATACTGTTTTTATAAAAAGAAATAAATCCTGATCTACTTGTAAACATATCCTGAATTTTCTTTTCTATCTCTTTTTTATAGTTTTTAACTATATGTTCAATAAATTCAATACAATGATTTTCTTCTATTTCTATAAAAATTCTATCTGTTTCAAAGTTATATTCTCTCGGACTATTAAAAGACTTATAAGTTGCCTTTAATGTAAATCCTTTTAATCTCTCATTAAGTGCATCAATATAAAAATTTGTATAATCTTTAGCTATTTCATTATAAAAATATGATGTATTAACACTTAAATAATTATTATATAAAATTTCTTCTTCAGATTCATTTAAATCATATAAGTCACAATCCCATTCTATTTGTTGTCCTATTTGATGATCTATATCAGCACTAATAAATGATTCATAAAAACCATCAAAAGGTATTGTTGATTCTAGTTTATTCATTATTAGATACCTCTTTATTATATAAATCTTTAGCAACGGATTTACAGGCTTCGTATTCATTCATTGTTAAACCAGTAGCAAACCAAGCAATATCTGATTTATAGAACTTATCTGATACTTCATCTTTAGATAGATAAAAGTTAACAAAACATTCAACTAATTTTATTTTTTGTAGATTTATTTTTTGCATGATTAAATTTCCTCAATTTCTAAAAGTAATTGTTGATCTTTTGCATATTCTTTATACTCTTGTAGTTCTAATTCATCTAAAATTAAATCTTCAAAAGTAGTCCATGCTGATAATGTTTTAACTAGATATTTCATAATTTTTCTATCCTTACTAATGTGTATTCATTTTCTTCTATCTCTTGATATTCTTCTTCAGAGATAGTATATGGACTATGTTCAACAGTCCAACTAATTCTTTCTTGAACTTCATTATGTAGCCATTCTTCAGCTTCATATTCATGTTCAAAAGTCTTAATAACTGGTTTTTCATCTAGTGGAAAACTTGCATAGGTAACTTTATAATTCATAATTAATACTCACATTCAAGAATTTTTCTAAGCATGACTTCATCATTCATAGCTACAGCTTTTTGAATTTTGTGATCTTCCATATACATAAATGGACTAACGCAATATTCATTCATGATTGATTGATAAATAAAATCATTCATGGGTTTTTGTTTTTTGGAAAGTTTCATAAAAAAGAATTTATATGATATACAAATATTATATACATAAATGTTTACTATTGTAAACCATTCAACTGAATAAATTAATTATATTTTTCTTTCAAATTTAAAAAAATAAATCTATTATTTTCTTCAGCACTTAATTTTTTGTTTTTTAAAATTAAATCACATAATAAAAAATATTCTTTTTTTTCTTTTTTATTAAGCATTAAAAAAATTAACTTAATAATTTTTCCATAGATAATTCATTCACTAATTGTTTGGCTAGTGTTATGTCTTTAATACCTTTATTAAGCATTAAATCTTTTTGATAGATGTATTGATATAATTTAAAATCTTTATTTATTTTTTTTCCCTTATGGTCAAAACATTCATAATTAGAATATCTGATTAATAAATCAAACATTTTTCTATATTCAAAATTATCATTCACTCTTTTAATATTATTATTTTGTATTATTTTCCAGTAAGGAAAATATCTTTTATAACGTCTAGGTTCTATAAAAGTGAAAAAAGTTTTATTTAAAATTTTATAACCGTAGCATTTAACGGCTATATATTCTAAATTATCAACTTTAAAAATAATCTTATCAATATTCATTTAATCTCATCCCCAAATTTATTAAATGTTTTATTTAAATCTGGTATAAATAATTTACCACTATCTTTTAGCTTATCAAGTGTATTAATAAACCAAACATTATTTAAATAATGTTGATAAGGACTTAAATTTAAGTCCTTATAATATTTTTCACTAAATTTCATATTAATTTCCTATTATTGCTAATGGTTCTTTTTTAACTGGAGTAACATCTATATAATTATTATCTGTTATTGATTCAAAGAAACTAGGTTCAACTTCTATATATTTTAATTTTCCTAAGTATTTGTTTATATGCCTAGTTGTTGTTTGGCTATACCATCTATTAGTTCTATAGTATTGACCTTTAATTTTACCAGCTACACACGTTTTATAAGAGAAAAATAATTCAGTATCAGAATTAATTACTGTTAAGTTCATATTTGAACCCATTGGAACAAGTTTCATTTTTGGAAAGTAGTATAGATATACATTAGAATTATAACATCATGCTAATAAAAACAAGTATTAAATAAGACATTCATTAATTATTTTTCATTCATTCATTCATTCATTCATAATTTCATTCATTTTTTCATTCAGAATATAATATTAATTATTTTTTCTTACTTACTGTTTTAATTTAATTTATTTTTTTTATTTTTAATTAAATTTTTTAAAAATAATTATTTTTATTTTTCAAATTTTTTTAAAATTTTTTTTCAAAATTTTTCAAAATTTTTAAAATTTTTTTTCAAAAAAAAAATATCTAGATTTTTTT
>VTLG01007085.1_pt1 | contig 24307 bp, 46 predicted proteins | sample 4694571 | NCBI WGS metagenome assembly VTLG01 (sample SAMN12604809, study PRJNA352737) | marine metagenome | biome: ENVO:00000447; feature: ENVO:00000209|ENVO:00000569|ENVO:01000036; material: ENVO:00002151; isolation source: viral sequences binned using virsorter ...
TTGAATTAGACGAATTATCAGACAAACAATATCCAGCAGTAATAATACAAACATCAGAAGAAACTAGAGAAGATCAAGAATTAGGAAGTGGTGCTAAAACAAGAATAGGAACTATAGACTTTGTGGTATTAGGTTTTGTAAAAGGTGCTGAATCAAATATAGATACATTAAGGAATCAACTTATTACAGCTATTGAAACAGAATTAGAATCTGATATTACAAGAAGTAACAACGCACTAGATACAGAAGTTACAAGTGTTGAAACAGATGAGGGTACATTGTTTCCCATTGGTGGTATAAGAATGGTTGTGAGATGTACTTATGAGTTCCAAGCTGGAACACCATAAACAAGGAGAATATATGGCAAATAAAGATAAAATTATTGATAAGATAGAAAAGAAAATAGATAGCATTGAAAAATTACATGACAAAGAATCAATGATGTGTGAAGAAGTCAAAGATTTATTAGCTGATTTAAGAGATCAAGAAGAAGATGAAAAATGGGAAGATGACTCAGAAGAAGATTTTGATGAAGATAATGATGATGAAGATATTGACGATGAGGATGATAAATAGTAAAAGACATTATGGCTAAAGATATTAAATTATATAAAGATGGGAATGAAGTTATAATAAACGAAACTCAACTTGAAAATTTTATTGCACTTGGATATAAGCAAGAGCAAGAAAATAAACCAACAATAAATAAGGATAAAAAATGGCAACACATCACGGAAAAGAGGGCGTAGTAACTGCTGGTGGATCAGGTATAGGCGAACTTACAGGTTTCACTCTAGAAACAACAGGAGATGTTGTAGAAGATACAGCTTTAACAGATGCAACTAAATCTTTTGTTGCTGGAAGAACATCATTTTCAGGAACTTTAGAAATGAGTTATGATGAAACTGACTCTCCACAACAAACTTTAACTGCTGGAAGTTCAATCTCTTTTGTTTTGTTACCTGAGGGTAATGCTTCAGGAGATGAAAGTTTCACAGGAACAGGGATTGTTACAGGAATGAGTGTTAGTATTCCTTTAGATGGAATTACTACTAGATCAGTTACATTTCAAGGTACAGGAGCATTGACAAGAGCAACTGTATAATAATACTGTATGAAATTTATTGACAGAGCAAAATCTCATTTTGAGTCTCTTGGTGTTCAACATATTGAAGTACCTGAATGGAAAGATGAAGCTGGAAATCCAAGCATAATTTATTGGAATCCAATAAACTTATCTGAAAAAAACAAACTTTTCAGGAAATCTGACAATCTTAATGATGTCAGTATTCTTGCTGATATTCTTATAATGAAATCTTTAGACAAAGATGGCAACAAGTTATTTACATTAGAAGATAAAATTGCCTTAATGCACAAAGTTGATTCTGATGTGCTTTCAAGGGTTGCTACAGAAATGGTCAAAGCAATCACTCCTGAAGAAGTAAAAAAAAACTAAAATCTGAGCCTGAATTAAAAAATTTACTTATTGTTGCTGATAGGCTAAAAATAACTTTATCTGAACTTTTAAAAATGGAAGTTTGGGAATATAATCATTGGCTTGGATATTTACTTGAAGAAGCTGAACAACACCAACAGGCAATGATTAAAGCAAGGCATAAATAATGGCACAAAATTTAGTTATTAATATATTAGCAAAAGACAAAACTAAACAAGCTTTTGGTGTATTAAAAACAAGATTAGGTGTTTTAAAACAATCAATATTTAGTGTTCAAAGTGCATTAGTTGGTATAGGTGCTGGATTAGTTGTTAGAAATCTAGTCAATACAGGAAAAGAACTAGAAAATCTTAGAACAAGATTAAAATTTTTACTTAAAGATACAAATGAGGGTGCAAAAGCTTTTGACAATATGGTCAAGTTTGCATCTAAAGTTCCTTTTTCATTAGAAGAAATACAATCAGGGTCAGGTATATTAGCAACTGTCACAGATAATGCAGATGATCTTCAAAAGATGTTGGAGATTACAGGCAATGTTGCTTCTGTTACAGGATTAGATTTTAGAACAGCTTCAGAACAAATACAAAGATCATTTAGTGCTGGTATCGGTTCAGCAGATTTATTTAGAGAAAAAGGTGTGAGAAATATGCTCGGCTTTAAAGCTGGAGCAACAGTATCTATTGAAGAAACAGTACAAGCATTTGAAAAAGTATTTGGTAAAGGTGGAAGATTTGGAAACGCAACAGATGAATTAGCACAAACATTCGCTGGTACTCTTTCAATGATTGGCGATAAAATATTTAACTTTAAAAAAGTTTTACTTGAAGCTGGTTTCTTTGAAGAATTAAAAAATCAATTTGGAGACTTAGATAAATTTTTGTCAGACAATGCAGATAGATTAGATGAAATAGCAACAACTGTAGGAAAAAATTTAGCACAAGCTGTTACAGGTGCAGTTAGTGTTGGACAAGATTTAATACCAACTTTACAAAAAATAGGCTCAATACTTAAAAGTATAAAAGATGGATTCATGGCTTTACCTGAGTTTGTCAGAGAAGTAGGTCTTGTTGGTGCTTTTTTATTTGGAAAAAAAGGTGCAGTTGCTTTAGCTGGTGTTAGTTTTATAATTGATAAAATAAATGATTTTGTAAGACAAACTAAAGTAGAAGCTGGAATAATTGATGTAGATAATATTCAAGAAGCTTCAGATAGACTTAAAATTATAAATGATCAATTAAAGGATGGATTTAAAAAAGAACAAAAAATTTTAAGAAATAAATTTGACCAAAAAATAATAGTTGATGATTTTATAAAACTTAAAGATGATGAATTAGAAAAATTAGAAGATGAAAAGAAAAAATTAGAAACATTAATATTTTTAAGCAAAATTAAAACTGTAAATCAATTTGAATTAAATAGAGCATTAGGAGAAACTGTTAAAACACAAAAAAAAGTTAGAGAAGAAACACAAAAAACATTTAATATATTTGAATCACATCACGATTTAGTCAATGCAGTAAGAAAATCAGAGGAAAGATCATTAAATAGAATAATAAGTGCAAACAGAAATATATTTGAAGAACAAAACTCTTTAATACCAAAAGTAAAAAAAGAATTAACAACAAGAGAACAAATTTTAAAAAATGTTAAAGAACAAAACAAACAATTTACTTTAGGAAATGAAATAACAGATTTAATTAATAAAAGTGTAAGTGGAGTATCAAGAGGGTTTGCTGAAGCCCTTGTTCTTGGTAAAAAATTAAATATGACAATGAAAGAATTAGCACAATCACTTTTAGTAGAAATTATTGCAAAAACAATAGAAAGAATAGCTTTATTGGGTATTGAAAAAATATTATCAGAAACATTATTTAAAAAAGAAACTGAAAAAGAAAATGCTATAAGAAAACAAAACACAGAATTAAAAAAACAAATTGCTTTACAATTATTTTTATCAGCAATTGGTGGTGGAAGTGGTGGAATACCATTTTTTAATAAAGGTGGTGCAGTTTCAAAAGATAAACCCATTGTAGTAGGAGATAGTGCTTCAGGTAAAGGTGGGGAAGTGTTCGTGCCTAATACTGCTGGTCAAATTATTCCAAATTCAAGACTTGGTTCTATGGGTGGTGGAACTACAGTTAATTTTAATATTAATACTGTTGATGCTTCAGGTTTTGAAGAATTACTAGTAAGATCAAGAGGAACTATAACTCAATTAATTAATAGTGCTGTTAATGAAAGAGGTAGAGAGGGTCTTATATAATGTCAGGTGCATTTCCAATATCTTCTGCAAAATTTCAAACAATGGGTATTCGATCTATTCAAAATACTATTATTTCTAAATCTCAATCAGGCAAAAAACTTACAAGACAAGTAGATAATCAAAGGTTTGGTTTTACAGCAAGTATAATTACAGCAAAAAGATCAGATGTTTATGGAGAACTTATGGCATTTATAATAAAACAAAGATCAAGCAAAGAAAATTTTACAATAATTCCACCTGAAGTGGAAGATGCAAGAGGAAGTGAAACAGGAACAGTATTAGTAAATGGTGTTCACGCAATAGGAGATACAACGATTGCTATGGATGGTTTTGCTGGAGATGGTGCTGGTAGATTTAAAGCTGGAGATTTTATAAAATTTGCATCACATGACAAAGTTTATATGGTCGTTGCAGATGCTACTTCTTCATCAAATGCTTCAACTGTAACTATAGAACCACCATTGATAACAGCATTATCAGATAATTCAGTTGTTACTTATGACAATGTTCCTTTTACAGTACATCTTACAAATGATGTTCAAGAATTTGGTGCTGTAGGTTCTGACAAAGATGGTAATTTATTATATCAATTTGATTTAGATGTTGAAGAATCTCTTTAATGGTTAAATATCTTATAAGACATAATGTGACAGCAGATTTCTTCGCAGAAAAAATAGTTGATGAGAGTGAAATAGATACTGTTAAAAATGACTTAAAAGCTAATACTATTCCTAATGGAACTTTTAAATTTGTTATGTTAAAAGGTACAGAAAGAACAATAAGAACAACATACGAGTTATATGACGAGAAGCCTGACATCAGCAGTAAAGACAGAATTAGCAACAAATGATATTAGACCAATACATCTTATTACTATTGGTTTTGGCACTCCTATTAACATTACTGATAACTCTTTCTCTTTAACATCTTCTGTATCAGGCTCATCAGTTACTTATAATGCAAGTGATTTTATTATGGGTATTTCTGATTTTACAGAAGAAACTGATTTAACTAAAGGCAGTATAACTTTATCTTTATCAGGTGCAGATCAAACTTTTATATCTACAGTTTTAAACGAAAATGTAATTAATGATTCTGTTGATATTTTTAGAGGTTTTTTGAATGATTCTAATTCTTTAATAGCTGACCCTTTTTTATTTTATAAAGGAAAAATAGATGGATTTTCAATAAGTGAAACTGACACTGCTAGTACAGTAAATTTAGGTATTGTTTCACATTGGGCTGATTTTGAAAAAAAAAATGGTCGGAAAACAAATAACACATCACAACAAAGATTTTTTAGCACAGATGTTGGTATGAATTTTTCAAGTGAAACTGTGTTAGATATTAAATGGGGTAGAGAATAATGGGTATTAGTTTAAGTAGTTTTAATCCTGTAAGGATAGTTAAAAAAGCTGTTAAAACAGTTGTTAAAGTAGTTTCAAAAGCAATCTCATGGATTATTCCTACACCTGATATTCCTGATTTTGGTACAGGAGAATTTGATGATTTTGAAACAGGTGTATTACTTAATAAACAATCCAATGATGCTTCTATTCCTGTGATTTATGGAGAAAGATTAGTTGGTGGAACTCGTGTATTTTTAGACTCAGGTGGTGGTACTACAAATCAATATCTTTATATGGCTATTGTTATGTGTGAGGGAGAAATAAACTCTATAGAAGAAATAAGAATAGATGACAAAGTTGTAACATGGGCATCAAGTTTGAGTGATGGAACAGAAGTTGAAGTAAATAGTTCAGACAGCAATTTTTATAAAGCTGACCCAAATGTAGAGGGTTCTAGTGCAGAAAGTTTAATTAGAGTAGAGCCACATTTCGGAACTGACGGACAATCAGCATCAGGAATATTATCAGCTTTATCTAATTGGGGAAGCAATCATAAGTTATCAGGTTTATGTTATTTAGCTTTAAGATTTAAGTGGAATCAAGACGCATTTACAGGAATACCAAAAGTACAAGCAAAAATAAAAGGTAAAAAAGTTATTACATTAGCATCTAATTTATCAGAACAAACAGCATCCTTTTCAACTAATCCAGCTTTTTGTTTATTAGATTATTTAAGAAATGAAAGATATGGAAAAGGTCTAGCAACTTCTGATATTGATTTACAGAGTTTTTATGATGCTTCTGTTGTTTGTGCAACACAAGTTACACCATATTCAGGAGCAAGTGATATAAATATTTTTGATACAAATGCTGTGTTAGATACATCAAAAAAAATTATTGAAAATGTTAGAGAATTAGTAAAAGGTTGTAGAGGATTTGTTCCTTATACATCAGGAAAATATAAATTAATTATAGAAACAACAGGAAGTGCATCTATAACTTTAAATGAAGATGATATTATAGGTGGTTACAGTTTAACTTCTCAATCTAAAAATGACAGATACAACAGAGTAATAGTATCATTTATAAATCCTGACCGTAACTTTCAAGTTGATGAAGTGCAGTACCCAGCCATAGACGATAGTGGATACGCAACAGCAGATAAACACGCAACTATGAAAACTGCTGATGGTGGAATATTATTAGAGGGTAGATTTAATTTTAAAACTATAACTTCTCCTTATCAGGCAGAAGAAATGGCAGAAATTATATTAAGAAGATCAAGAGAGTCTTTAGGATTATCATTAAATGTTTCGTTTGATGCTTATGATTTAGCTGTTGGAGATATAGTTGCAATCACGCATAGTAGCTTGGGCTTCTCGTCTAAAAATTTTAGAGTTCGTGAAGTTACATTTAATGAAGATTACACAATAGGATTAGGATTAATAGAACATCAAGACAGTCATTATACATGGGCTACAAAATCACAAGTTGCTAGTACACCATCAACAAATTTACCTAATCCATTCACTATTCAACCACCGGCAAGTGTTACATTATCAGATACTTTAATTGAATATAACGATGGAACTGTAATTGTAGCTTTAGATGTATCTATAGGTGCTTCTGTTGATAACTTTGTTGATTATTACCAAGTAGAATACAAACTAAGTACAGATTCTAATTTTATTATTTATGCACAAGGTAAAGGATTAAATCACAGAGTTTTAAATGTTATTGACCAACAAACTTATGACGTAAGAGTTAAAGCCGTCAATACATTAGGAGTATCATCTACTTATGTTTCTGCTTCAAGAAAAATTGTTGGTGCTATTGACCCACCATCAGATGTTGAAGATTTATCATGTAATATTACAGGAAACGATGCTCATTTAAGTTGGACACAAATTTCTGATTTAGATTTAGCCTTTTATCAAATAAGATTTTCTAGTAAAACTGATGGTTCAGGAGATTGGTTAAACTCTGTAAATTTAGTAACTAAAGTATCAAGACCAGCAACATCAATTACTGTTCCAGCAAGGGCTGGAACTTACCTGATAAAAGCTGTTGATAAGCTTGGAAATTTTAGCAGTAATGCCACCGCAATCGTTTCAAATGTTACAAGTGTTGATAATTTTAATAATATAACAACTGTAAATGAACATCCATCATTTGCTGGAACTAAAACTAATGTTGTAATATCAGATGATTCAATCATATTAGATTCAAGCGAATTATTTGATTCTGCTTCAGGATTATTTGATGCAAACACAACAAGATTTTTTGATTCAGGAGTTGCAAACGCAGACTTTTTAGCATCAGGTAATTATGCTTTTGAAAATGTAATTGATATAGGTGCAAAACATACTGTAAGAGTCACGGCTTCACTTACACAATCTGCTAGAAATCCTGACGATCTTTTTGATAATAGAAGTGGTAATTTTGATTCCAGCCCATCAAATTTTGACGGAGATGCACCAGCTAATTGTGATGCCCATTTAGAAATTGCTACAAGTGATGATAATTCAACTTTTACATCTTTTCAAAATTTTGTAATTGGTAATTATACAGCTAGATATTTAAAATTTAGGGTAGTTTTAACTTCTTCTGATTTAGCTTCAACACCTGTAATTTCAGCAGTGACAGTTACAGTTGATATGATAGACAGAATTTTTAGTGGTAATGATATATCTTCAGGTGTAGGCACTAAAACAGTTTCATTTACCAATCCCTTTAAAACTACATCTTATGCAGTAGGTATTACAATGGAAGATGCAAACACAGGAGATTTCTTTACAGTTTCAAATAAAACTGTTAATAGTTTTGACGTTTTATTTAAAAATTCAAGTGGCTCTAATATTTCAAGAACTTTTGATTTTATTGCAAAGGGCTTTTAAAAGGAGTATAAATAAATATGGCACAACATGATATGAATATTGCAAACGATTCGTTTCCAGCAGTAAGAACGGATTTAAACAATGCTTTTTCAGCCCTTAATTCTATGCACTCAGGTACATCAAGACCTAGTGGTGCAACAACAGGAACTATGTGGCTTGATACGACTAACTCAGGCTCAAATAGTTTAACAATAAAATTTTTTGATGGCTCGGATGATATAACATTTGCTACAGTTAATACCTCTGCAAATACAGTTGATTTCACAGATTCTTCAGTAACATTTGATATAGTAAATGACACTTCTCCACAATTAGGTGGAGATTTAGATACAAATTCTGCAAATATAAAAATTGATGATGCACATGGAATATTAGATGACGATGGAAACGAGCAGATTCTTTTTCAAAAAACAGGTTCAGCAGTTAATTTTTTAGAAATTACTAATCAAGCAACAGGCAGTAATCCTAGTTTATCTGCCAATGGAAGTGATACAAATGTTGGGTTAGAGATTTCAACAAAAGGAACAGGAGCAATAAAATTTAATGATTTAGCTTATATTCCACAACAAGCATTAACATCTTCATCAAATGCTGTTGCATGGGATACACAAGCAAAAGCAAACGCATATCATTTAACAACAGAAAATACTACTTTTTCTGCACCAACAAACTCAGTAGAGGGTTCATTTATTTGTTTAGAAATAAATTACAATGGCTCTCACACAATAGCATTTAATACTGTTTTTGAATTTGCTGGAAGCACAGCACCAACATTTACTTCTACAGATGGTAAAACAGATATATTAGTTTTTAGATATAATGGTGCTGTATGGCAAGAAGTAGGTAGAACATTAAATTTAAGTGAGAGTTAAAATATGTACGCAATAGTAGAAGATAACAATATCATTCAATTTATAAATAATCCCAAATCAGTTGTGATAGGAGATGTAAGATACCCAGCAAAAATATTTCAACTTTGGACTACTGCCGAAAAAGAAGCAATAGGAATTTATGAAATAATATCAGATAAAACAAACTACAAAAATCCAGCATATTATAATAATACAAACTCAACTTACACATTTGCAAATGATAAGGTTACTGAATCATGGGGAACTGCAACACCAAAAAGATTAGAAGATGAAAACGCAATAGATGAAGATGGTAATGATATTTTAGATAATGATGGCAACCAAATAATTAATTATGGTTTAAAAAATGAAAAGAAAAAAATTATAAAACAACAAGCATCAGGATTACTTACACCAACTGATTGGTATGTAGTAAAAGCTTCAGAGGTTGCAGATTATAATGTTCCTGAAAATATTACAAATTATAGATCAGAAGTAAGAGCAAAATCAAATGAAATGGAAAATCAAATAGATTCTTGTACTACTGTTGAGGAATTAGAAACTTTATACACATATACAGAAAAAGAAGATGGAACAATAACAAGACCTTTAGCAGAATTTCCTAAAGAGGTTGTCTAATGCCTTTAATACTCGGTACTAACTCCATAAAAGATACAGGATATGATGTTGATAATAGTATGAGACTAGATAGTGGTAGTTCTTCAAAATTATCAAAAACTTTTAGTGGGGATGCAAACAGCAGAACCACATTTACAATTTCAGCATGGTTTAAAAGAAGTAAATTAGGTGCAACACAAGATTTAATTTCTGCTTATAGATCATCAGATGGTTTTCAAACAGATATAATGCGATTTGGTAGTACAGATGATTTTGAGTTTTATGCTCATTCTACTAATAGTTCAGGTGCTTGTGATTTACAAACAAATAGATTATTTCGTGATGTTGGAGCATGGTATCATGTGGTTGTAAGAGTTGATACTACACAAGGCACAGCATCAAACAGAGTTAGAATTTATGTAAATGGAACTCAAGAAACCTCTTTTTCATCTTCAAGTTATATGAATCAAAATGGAGAAGTAGTTTGGGGTATAGGTTCAGGAGTTGAACATACAATAGGTGCAGTTGGCACTTCAAATTATTTTGGTGGTTATGTAGCAGAAGTAGTTTATTTAGATGGTCAGTCTTTAGACGCAGATTCATTTGGAGAATTTGATAGTGATAGCCCTACAATTTGGAAACCAAAAGATGTATCAGGATTAACTTTTGCAAATAATTCTTTTTACTTAGATTTTGGAAATTCAAGCGAGTTAGGTACAGATGTTTCAGGTCGTTCAAATTCTTTTACTGAAAATAATATAGATGCACAAGATCAATCTACCGACACTTGCACTAATAACTTTGCAACTATGAATCCCTTAGCTAGTCAAGGTGGAAGTAATGCAAGTAGTTCAGTTGCAACTTTTACTCAAGGAAATTTAGTTGTAGATGCAATTTCTTCAGAATCAGTTATAGCAAATTTTGGTGTTGATACAGGTAAATGGTTTTGGGAAGTAAAAGTAATAACAGATCAAGATGGTTTGACTATTGGTGGTGTAAATCAACATTTTCATTTAGACGCAGAAATAGGATTTAATTCTCCATCTTCTCCAAGTGGTGCAAAAGTATTTGGATATTATGGTGGTAATGGAAATAAAGTTACAACCATTGGCGATGGTTCTCAGTTTTCATCTTATGGAAATGCAATATCTGTAAATGATATTATAGGTATTGCTCTAAATCTTGATGATGATGAAGTTACTTTTTATTTAAATGGAGCAGTACAAAATAGTGGTACAGCTATTTCACTTACAGCACTAGAAAGTGGTGAACTATATTTTCCAGCAGTAGGAAATTGGAGTGGTGCTAATGTTAAACTTAGTTTTAATTTTGGTTCGCCCCATCACTCAATTTCATCAGGAAATGCAGATAGTGAGGGATTTGGAAATTTTGAACATACAGTACCATCAGGTTATTTTGCATTATGTACTAAGAACCTAGCGGAGTATGGATAATGGCCTATACGACTATAAATGACCCAGCTAAATACTTCGTCACAAAATTGTGGACAGGGAACGGAAGCACACAAGACATAACAGGATTAAAATTTTCTCCTGATTTAGTATGGTTAAAAAATAGAGATTCAGGAAGTCAAGAGCCATGTATTTACGACACTACAAGAGGAGTTCAACAAAGATTATTTACTTCAGGAAATGCTACACAATCTAGTTCAGGCTCAGGTGGATTAACGGCATTTAATAGTGATGGATTTAGTTTAGGTAGTGCTGGAAACAATAATGGTAGTGGTGTTAATTATGTTTCATGGAATTGGCTAGAATCTTCAGTTGGTGGATTTGATATAGTTTCATATACAGGAAATGGAAGCAATAGAACAATATCACACTCTTTAGGAGCAGTTCCTAAATGGATGATAGTGAAGAATATATCAACAGGCTCAGAAAATTTTGGAGTATATGTTGATACTGCTGTGACAGATGAAACAGATTACGCATTTTTAAACAAAGACAATGCTTTTGCAGATAGCAACTCTCTTTGGAACGATACAAAAGCTACATCGAGTGTTTTTAGTGTAGGAACAAGTGATATAACAAATCAAAATGGTGCATCTTACATAGCTTGGTTATGGTGTGAGAAGAAAGGGTTTAGTAAATTTGGATTTTACAAAGGAACTTCTAACACTAATAATTTCGTCTATACTGGTTTTCGGCCAAATTGGATTATGTTTAAGAGAGCCACAGATACCCAACATTGGACAATCATCGATACAACAAGAAGTACATTTAACGATAACAATTTAGACAGATTACACGCAAATGAAAATATTGCAGAAACAACAGGTGGAGAAGTCGATTTTCTTTCTAATGGTTTTAGACATACGAGTTTTAGTAATTGGCAAAATATAGGAAGTGATTATGTGTATTTCGCATTTGCAGAATCTCCGTTTGTCAATTCAAATGGTGTACCAACCAACGCAAGATAGGATTAACAATGCAATTATCAAAACATTTTACTTTATCAGAGATGGAAAAATCTCAAACAGCAGTTAGAAAAGGTATATCTAATAAAGCTGGTAGTGGCGAAATAAAAAACTTAACTGATTTGTGTTATGAAGTATTAGAGCCTGTAAGAATTAAATTTGATAAACCTGTCATTATTACTTCAGGTTATAGAAGCCCTGAGTTATGTGAAGCAATAGGAAGTAAAGCAACATCACAACACGCAAAAGGTCAGGCAGTAGATTTTGAAATAGCTGGTGTGTCTAATTTGCAAGTAGCTTTATGGATTCAAAATAATTGTGACTTTGACCAATTAATCTTAGAGTTTTGGAAAGAAGAAGATAATGACCCTAATAGTGGTTGGGTGCATTGTTCTTATGTTGATGGCTCTAATAGAAAACAAGTTTTGACTTATACAGGTAAGGAATATAAAAATGGACTACCTGATGCTAAATGGTCAGGTGGTAAATTTGCTAATTAAGGAGAAACTATGCTAACAAAAAAACAAAAGAAACTTCCAATGGCTTTACAAAAAGCTATTATGAAAAAACAAAAGAAATCTAAAAAGAAAGCGAGGAAATAATGCCTTATCATTATGGACATGGAAAAGACAAGAAAAGAAAGAACAAGCCTAAGAAAAGTAAAATGGGCAAAAAGAAAAAAAGATAATGGTTAAAGTAGCATCTATAACAGGAATCATAAAAGGTTTAAAACCAAGACAACAAAAGACTATGAAAGCACACGCAAGACATCACTCACTAAAACATATGCGATCTATGGCAAGAGCCATGAAAAAAGGTTCTACTTTCCAATCTGCACATACTAAAGCTATGAGGAGTGTAGGTAAATGAGTGGATTTACAACAACATCAACATTGGCTGAGATGATAAACAAAAGACCAATGCGAAAGAGAAGAAGAAATGTCAAAAAAAAGAAAAAGAAGAAAAGTACCAAAAGATAAAGCAACTGATCTTCCTAAAAAATACCTATCAGGATTAAAGGGTGGTAAGAGATCAGCTAGAGCAAGTCTTATAAAAACAATGTCATCTTTGTATAAATCAGGTGCTAGAATACCAGCTTCTTTATTTAGAATGAGGAGAAAGTAATGGCTGTAAGGAGACGACCACTATCTGCAAGAGTTATTTCAACACTTAGAGCAAAAGCTAAGACTAGAAAAAATATTACATTGGGTATGCTAAAGAAAGTATATCGGAGAGGTCAGGGTGCTTTCCTGTCATCAGGGTCAAGACCTCGTACATCTATGGCTAGTTGGAGTATGGGGAGAGTAAATTCTTTTTTGCGAGGAAGTAGAAAACATGATACAGACCTACGAAGAAAGAAAAAGAAATGAAAACTAATAAAGAAAAATTTGTAGAGATAGATGGTAGAATAAAATTAGTAAATCAGAAGATTGATCTAATTATCAAAAACCATTTACATCATATGAAGCAAGACATAGACAGAATATTATATGGTCTAGGTGCTGTAGGAATATTAGTTTTAGGTCAATTACTTTACATACTCACTAAATAGTTGTATTACTGAACTTGTATGATTTACAAGTCTGTATTAATTATCAGCGATACCCACATACCCTATCATGTTCCTGAGTTGATGGATTTTCTAAAACTTTTAAAAAAAAAATATAAACCGGATAGAATTATCCATATTGGAGATGAAGTCGATAAACACGCAATGTCATTTCACGATAGCGACCCTGATCTTCCTAGTGCTGGAGACGAATTAAAGTTATCAATACCTGTCATACAAGAATTAGAAAAAATGTTTCCTAAGATGGATTTATTGGACTCTAATCATGGTAGCTTAATTTATAGACGAGCATTGAAGCATGGAATACCAAAAGCTTATTTAAGAGATTACAATGAATTTTTACAAGTTGGTAAGGGTTGGAGATGGCACGATGATTTAACAATAGATACACCTTTGGGTAAAGTTTATTTCTGTCATGGTAAAACAGCAGATGTATTAAAATTAGCACAATCTATGGGTATGTCATGTGTTCAGGGTCATTATCATAGTTCTATGGGTGTAAGGTACTATGGCAACAGTTTAGGTTTGTATTTTGGGCTTCAGGTGGGTTGTAGTATAGATAGTAAAAGTTTAGCTTTTAGATATAACAAAGTACAGAAAGCTAGACCAATTATAGGTTGTTCAGTAATATTTAATGGATTACCCATAATTGAGCCTTTTTTAAAAGATAAGAGTGGAAAATGGGTCGGAAAGCTACTTTAAAGCCACAGAGAACCACAGAGAGGGCTACTCAAAGACAAATAGGTGGTAAGCACTACAAAGACTTTAAGATACAGCCTATTGAGTTTATTACAAAAAATAAGCTTAGTTTTATACAAGGAAATATAATCAAGTATGTGTGTCGTTTTGATAAAAAAAATGGTAATGAGGATATAGACAAAGCAATTCATTATTGCGAATTATTAAAGGAGATAAAATAATGTGGTTAGGACTTTTAAAATTTGGACTAAAAACAGGTGCAGAAATTTATAAAAATAAAAAAGAAACAAAGATATTAGAATCTGTTGCTGAAAAAAAACAAATGCAGAGAGTTATTGATGGAGAGATTGAAATGGTCAAAACTATCAAAGAGCATCAAGCGAATGATTGGAAAGACGAAATCGTTTTGGTGCTTATCTCAATTCCATTATTAGTGGCTGGTTGGGGAGTATTCTCGAATGACCCTGAAATAATTGCTAAGTTGGATGCTTTCTTCGATCAAATAGATCGTTTTCCTTTATGGCTACAAGGACTAATTATTGGTGGATACAGTTCTGTTCTAGGAATAAAAGGTGTATCAGCATTTAAGAAAAAGTAGTATTAATATGAATGACCAACGATGCAGTAATTATAGAAGTAGAGTTTCAGCTTGAAAGTGCGTATCAACCATTTGGTCATTTTGTTTGTTTAAGATTTATAGATAACTACCCACAAAAAAATAAATTAACATCTCTTATAAAAGATATGGGTCAATATCCTGATGTAAAGCTTGTTGATTATGAATTTAAAATAGAGCCGATAACAGAAGCAACAGATATTAGAGGATTAGAAATTACAAAACATTAAGCGACCCACCAAGTCTCCCTGATGGGTCTATCTTCATATATTATTAATTAACTTTTGCAAAGGAGCTATTTCAACATGAAGAATTTTTTTATACATCTTGCTTACCAGCTAGTGTTAAATCTCTTTTAACTTCTGTTTGTCTTACAGATAAATAACGATCTAAATTGTTATACATGAGTTTTGCTTTTATCAATTCACTTTCAGCATGAGCATAGCTTTTAATTATTGTTTCATACTCAGGGTCAGTTCTAGCTTTGTGTTCAGCTTCTCCAACTGTTTTAGTATCAAGTTTGTATTTAAGAAATAATTTAGAGAACATAGCTTTTTTACCCTCATCAAGTAAAATACTTTTTTCAGCCCACTTAGACCAATCGTTAGAAGCTTCTGTCATTTTTTTAAAAGCTTCTCTGCTGTTTAAATTTAAAGTGTCCATATTAACAATCCTACAATTATAATTAATCCTAAATAAATTAGTTTATGAAATTTTCTATGTATTGAATTTCCAAATATTATCATGGGTACTGAAGCATCTCATCAGCTTCTTCTTTTAATTCTTTTATTTTGTTTTCATACTTACTGATTACTTTCATCATAAGTTCATCAGATTCTTTTTTAGCATCTTCAACAGCTTGAACTTTATTTAATTTTAATTCTTCTAATTCTAATCTTAATCGACCATTTAGTTTTTGATGATCTTCGTTAATACTTTTTTGTTGTTTAATTTCTAAATACAATGCTTGGATTTCTTCTAACTTAATTGCAAAATCTTTTTTAATATTATTTAGTTCTGTGACTAAAGCTTTTATTTGTAAGTCTTTGTTATCTTCTGTCATATTATTTTTTTTAGAGTGCTGGGAACTAGAGAGAGGAAGTTCCCAACACATAACCTAAAAGTATATAATGTTATGAAAATATTATACTTAATCTGCTTACGCATTAATTTCTCTCTATCATAAAAATTAAAAATTATCATAACAAATTATTTATAACTGATTTGCTTTGATTCGAAAAACATAAAATATTCTATTCTAAATTGTATTTAATGTTAAATAAGCTAGGTTTTAAGCCATTAAATAAAGAGTTGTAATTCAACCTTAATAATGCTTATATGTCTGTATATGTTAAATATAAAAAAAACAATACTTGGATTAACAAAGATAAGGAGAGAGCATAATGAAAAAACCAATAAAAAGTACAGACCCAATTAAAGCAAAAGTTGTCAAAACTTTTAAAGATAAATTTAGTGCAACGAAAATAACTACAGTTGTTTTTGACGATAAAGCTAAAATTTATACTGCTAATTGTTTTAGAAAATTTGCTTTTCTAGGTAATAATCAAATCAACGAAACAGAAATAGAGGAGATATAATGCCTAAATTAATATACGCAATTAATACTAGAAATAAGTCATTTAATTTGCTAGAACAAGTTTATAAAGATTTTGGGGTGGTATTCCATCCCAAATCTACTGTTGATTCAGTAGCAAACTTTATGAAGGAGAAAGCTAATGGAAAAAGCACTTCCGAAGCTTCAAGCCAAATACGACAAGGCAATAGTGAGAGAAAAGGACTTGTTGGAAAAGCTAAAGAAGATAAGGAACAGGAAGAAAAGCCTAGCTTGGACTATACATCAGACAAAGTATCATCCAGCTATGGTTTAAAGAGAGAGGACAAATAGTTATGAAAAAAACGTACTTAATGACAATACTCGTATGCACTCTTTTAAATGGGTGTGTACCTAATTTAGTAGTAGATACTAAAGGTCGGTCAGGCACTTTTGATTATTCAAGATCAGAAGATTTAACTAACGATAAAATTTTATGTGAAGAATTAGTAAAAGATAATGTAAATCTTGTAGTAGATTATTCAAGATTTGCAGTTGCTAAATACATAGAGTTAGGAACTGTTGGCTTAATAAAAGCTAACGAATTAAAATCAAAAAAAATAAATAGAGAGTGTCTAAAAAATCGTGGTCACTCTGTATTAGATTAGAGAGGATATAAACTAATGCAAAAGAGAGAATGTGGCGATTGCAATATGTGTTGTAAGCTTTACAGCATACATGAGCCTAAAGACTTTAAAAAAGATTATGAATGGTGCAAACATTGTGAAGTTGGTGTTGGATGTAAAATTTATGAGTCAAGACCAAAACATTGTAAAGACTTTCAATGTGGATGGTCTCTAGGATTAGTACCTGAAGAATGGAAACCAAATAAAGTAGGTTTTGTAGTCACAGTAGAAAAAGAAGAATCTTATGTTCATAAAGTTTTTACTGTTTTTTCAGATACTCACAAAGTTAAAAACCTACATAAACATTTAAGTAAGTTTAATTTTACTGATATTGATGGCTATGAATGGCATTATGTAATTAGATACAATTCTAATGAAAAAGATATGGCTGTTTTTGATAGACGTAGATTTGGTAATCAAGTTAAATTTTGTAAGAGAGGAGAACTGTAATGACAAAACCAACAGCAAAAATTAAGAAACTAAGCTTTCAATGTGCAAGATGTTTTAAGAAAGATGCAGATAAGTTAGCTTGGTTTTTTTCATCTAATTCTTTATGGGCAGATAGTCTATTATGTAGAGTCTGTTTTAAAGAAGCTTTAAAATCAATACCAACAAAAGAAAGAGAGGAATGGTCATTATGATATTAAAAAATAACGATCAAATAGAGGAGATCAAATACCTTATTCCACCTGTACTTAATATGTATGGAGTATCAGAGGAACAAAACGAAAAAGTTTTGAAAAAGGTGTTTGGTTTGCAATTAAAGAAGATGCGACTTATGAGAGGATATACTCAAACTAAAGTTGCAAAAGCAATAAACGTCACTTTCCAGCAGATTCAGAAATACGAGAAAGGTAAAAATGCTGTGAGTGTACATAATGAACTTAAATTAGCCGAGTTCTTAGATTGTGATAGGAATTATTTTATTCAGCCTATTACAGAAAATGGCTATAAATTTCTAACAAAGAGAGAGAATGGACATGACAAATATAGTAAATAAACTAGGAAATAAAATCAATTATAACGCAAAGGCTAAAGGCTACCGATACCAAGTAGATGGCTCTCCAAAAGGAAGTGTCACTACAATTATTGGTAAGTTTATTAAACCTGATTTAAAAAATTGGTACAAAAAAAATAGGGATGACGCAGTAAAAGAATTAATGCTGAAAGAAAAAAAACCTATTAATGAAATCAATGATTTTTTAGCAAAGGTTAAAACGATTTGTGATGCTAAAGAGTCATATGGTAGAGATATAGGAACTCAATTACATGAATGGATTGATTTATTTCTTAAAGGAGAAAAACCTGTTCTACCATCAGATCAACCACTTAAAAGAATGGCTGAAAAATTTACTGACTTTTGGAAAATACATAAATTTAAAGTCATTGAAAGTGAATTGCCATTGTATAGCAAAAAATTTGATTTGTGTGGTACTAACGATGTTATAGTCACTAAGGATTCTTGGAAAGGTCAATTAGCTGTGCTTGATTGGAAAACAAGTAAAGACTATAGCTTTGAAAATTGTATTCAAGTTGAAATGTATAGAAGATTCATTGAAGAAACTACAGACTTTAAAATACAAAAATTAGCGATTGTTAATATACCAAAAGAAGATGGTAAGGAGTTATCTTTTTTTGAGATTGACAGTAAATTAATAAAAAACGAGAGGTATTTTAAAGGTTTCAGAGCAATTAAATATTTAGCTGATACTGAAACTAAATTTAAAGAAAACCTAAAAAAATGGAAAAAGGAGAATAAAATCAATGTATAAAAGAAACTTTAACAAAGACGATTTTGAAACTCACAAGTTAGAAATTACTTTAGTTCATAATTCAGGTAAGTGGGATTATAAAAGTATGGCTAAAGTAAGTATGTGGGATTCAACTGCAAAAAAAAAATACTCTCCTTATGAGTTTGATAAGTGGCTTCAAACACCACATATTAGAAAAATGATAGAGAAAGGTGCAAATCTTAAAATTGCTACTTACGATTATGAAGATACACCTACAAAACCACAATATGATGATGGAAATAGAAGAAAGGTAGTTTTTTATTTTAGTGCATTAAAAAACCAACCACCCAAACCTATTGATGGTTTAAAAAGTATCGGTCAGGCTATGCCACAATATAAAGAAATGCAAATGACAGAAGCACAACCATCTGCACCTGAGTATGCAAAACCTGTAGAAAAAATAGATGATATGGATGACGAAATTCCATTTTAATAAACTTAAAGAGAGACTAAGTATGTGGTCGCTATATTACAGAGAGTATGTAGTTGGCTTCATACTTGGTTTAATAATAGGAGTAATGTTATGTATTATTGTACTTATGTAATGACAGGTAGAGGAAAAACTTTAAGTGGTAAAACAGCTAAAGAAATACACAAAAAGTTTTTAAACGAATTTGGAGAAGCTGAAAGAGAAGTTAGAAAAGTTGAAATATTTAAAGATGACCCAACTAAATTAAATATTAGCGATATAGATTCTTTCTTGGCTTTTGGTAAAGATTTTGGAATGGTAATATCTTATGATGTTTTCAAAGAATATTTACTGACAAATAAATATACTATTGATGAGATGGAATTTATGTGTAGGGGTTCAGATAGGAGAGTTCAATGAAAATCCAATTAGAACTAGATTACAAAGCACATAACTATACAGACACTAGCAAATCTGCTTTTAATAATAAAAAAGATAAACTGACAAAAAGAGAACAAGTTTATGAATATATTAAAACAGAAGCTTCAACTAATTATCAAATAGCTGATGAGTTGGAGATGCCATTGTCATCTGTGACAGCAAGATGTAGAGAATTACAGATTCTTGGACTTGTAGAAGATAGTGGAATAAGACGAGAAACACCTTATGGTAAAACTGCGATTGTATGGCAAAAAAAAGACCAAATCTAGCTGAGAGAAAGTGGATGCAACAAGTTTCAGATAATGGCTGTGTTGCGTGTCTGCAAGATGGTCTTAACGTACCAGCAGAAATTCATCATATAAGGTCACTCAAAACAGGGTCAGGAATGGGTCTGAGACCCTCGCATATGAGGATTCTTGGGTTATGTGCTATGCACCATCGTCTTGGTAAAATATCAGTACATTTAGGTAAAAAAGCATTTGAAGAAAAGTATGGTACTGAAGAACAACTAGAAAAACAAATGAGAGAGAGGATAAAACAATGGAACGAGATAGTGGATATTTTTTAGTTTGGAGAAAGATATGGAAATCTCCTGTATTTAAAAATCTAAAACAATGTGCAATATGGATATATATGATTAGTCAGGCAACACATAAGGACAAGACCCTGAACTTCTTAGACAACAAGATATTTGTTAAAAAAGCTGAATTGATATTTCCATTAAGAAAAAATGCTGAAATATGGGGTATTACATATTCTGAGATGCGAACTTTCATCAAGAGGTTAAAGAATAGGAAGATGATTAACGTCAGAATACACCACCTATTACCCACCTCTAACCACCCTAGCAGAAAAGTAAGTATAATTGAGTGCTTAAACTATGACAAATATCAGTATCTTGAAAACTCGCAACCACCTCAACACCAGCTATCGCCTGATACTAATACACTAAGTACTAAAGAATATATTAGTATTGCGTCAAGCAAGGATGTGAATAATGGGTATAAAACTGTTGGGTCTTGGGGAGAGTATAATATCTTGGAAAAAGAGGGCAAACAGTACCTCAAACATAAATACAAGGATGAGCCAATCAAGGAATATCAATGATTGGATTGCTGAGAATATTCAAATATGTCAGAAAAAGATTGATTAAACTGTCACTTGAAAATAAAATGCTTAAAACCCAGCTTGAATATTATAGAGCAATAATTGAGTCAGATAATAATAGAAAACACTAGATGGTTAAAAAGAAGTCAAAGTTCAGACACATTTCAATAGACAAAAAAAAATACTATTTTTATGAGATCAAGTGGTATGACATCTTAGGAGACTCAGGACACGCAAACTCTAAAGAGTTCGATTTAATGAAACCAGCTTTGATGACAACTACAGGATATGTCTATTCTAAAGATAAGAAACATCTTAAAACATTTGCTAGTTATGATGATAATGAAGAAAGCTTTTCAGATAGAAATGTTTTTCCTATTGGTTGCATAAAAGAATTAAAAAAGATAGAGATATAAGAATATGAAATCCGACATAAACAAGGCAGAAAAAAGAAAACAAATGGGCAGACCCATAAAAGACGTTGATGAAAAAATACTCGCTAATCTTAGTCAAATAGGATGCACACAAGAAGAAATAGGAAGCATTGTTGGAATATCTGCAAGAACTTTACAAAGAAGATTTGCCGATTTATTAGAGGTAAATAAAAACAAAGGTAAAGCTAGTTTAAGAAAAAAAATGTACGAGAAAGCTATAAAAGGTAATGATAAGCTTTTGATATGGTTATCTAAGAATTACCTGAACATGGTAGATAAAGTTCATACTACAAATACTACTGAGCCTTTACCATTAATCATTGAAGCTAAAGCAGAAGAAGTTAAAGATATAAATGGCAAAGAAAAAAGGTAATCTCTATGGCAAAGTCATAAGCTATGAGCCTGTATTTCACAAAACATCAATAGGTCGTAATCCAAGTAAAGCTAAAATGAATAAGAACAAAAGACGATCATTTAAAAAATACAGAGGACAAGGTAAATGAATAAGCGATCTAACTTTTACCCAAACGGAGAAATAATAGATTTTAGATTACCACAAGATTTTAGACCATCATCCGGTAGAGGTAGCTGTGGCAACTGTGGTCAATATAGTAATAAACACGCATTTTGTAATATTTATAAAAGCTTTCATGTAAAAGATGTTTATGTTTGTAATCAATGGAGACAAAGACATTTTAAAAGATAATGGAACTTATCATATCAAATGATGGAGTGTTCTCGCTAGTTCCTGTCACTAAAGCTATGCTAGACCATATTAAGATACTTGCAGAAGTAGATTGCTTTTCACTATGCGATATTATCAGATTAGAATTTACAGATTACTTAGACTACCCACACAATCTTCACATGATGAAAGATGGTAGTGGCTATTTTTATGGGTGCATTTGCAGATGATAAATGATATTTACTTTGCATGGCTAAATACAAAGGAAGAACTGTAAAGTTAAATAAACCATCTCGTGGAGATGTTAAAAAATTTAAAGTATTTGTAAGAGACAGATCATCAGGTAGAGTTAAGAAGATTAATTTTGGCTCAAAAACAATGAGTATTAAAAAAAATATACCAGCTAGACAAAGAAGTTTCTTTGCTAGATTTAGACCGATCTTAGCTAATGTAAAAGGTCAAAAGAATTTATCTCCTGTATATTGGGCTATGCAAAGTTGGAAAAAAGGATTTAAAATATGAAGAAAGATAATGATACAATCAAAGTTAGTTCAGAGTCTAAATTACAATTACCTTTAGCAAATTTAATAGGAATAATATTAGTAGTTTCAGGAGCAGTATTTGGTTATGCAAATCTTACAGGTAGGATTGGAGCATTAGAAACAGCAGATACTTTATTCCAAGCTGATCTACTAAAGAAAGCTGAACAAGAGCCAAAGAACTTAGAGATGTTTATGTTAATAGAACATTTAGCATCTCAAATAGAATCTATTGAAAAAGAGATAGAAGCTAGTAGATACAACAAAGTCAATATAGATCATTTAAAAGAACAGGTTGATACTATAAATAAACATATTGAAAAATTAAGAAATGGGAGTCACTAATGGTTGAAGTTGTTTTTGCTCTTTTATTAATAGTAGATAATAAAATTACTGAACACAGAATACAAGATAGTTTGAGTCAATGTCTAAAAGCTAAGAGATATGCTATGAGAGATAAATCTCCAAAAGATAGAGTTAATTATCAATGTATAAAATCAAAAGCAAATATAGAAATTTACATGGGAGAAAAGAAGATAACTTCTTTAATATTAGATTAATTTATGAGTATAACAATGTACGATTGGTTTTTAAATTTAGTAGAGAGAATATCACGAGGTATATTCCATTGGACTTGGAGAGTGCAGACACAAAGGAGATACAAAGCTAAGAAGAATAAAAAATGAAGTTTTTGCTAACGATGGTAATATGTTCCATCATAGATGGCAATACTACTTGTATTCCACCAATAACATTTGATGAAAAATATAAAGATGGTTATGATTGTATGGTCTCAGGTTATACAAAATCACATGATAAGATTGTTGAATTGGGTAGAGACGATGTTAATAAATATAAAATCTATATAAAATTTGGATGCTATGAAGATCAATCTTACAAAGCCACAGTATCAAGTAAGCACATCAGATAAAAGATTTAGAGTATTAATATCCGGTAGAAGATTTGGTAAAACATATCTTGCTATAACTGAGATGATGAAATACGCATCAAAACCAAATCAAAAAATATGGTATGTAGCACCAACATTAAAGATGGCAAAAGACATTTGTTGGAGTCAATTAAAAGAAGTTCTTAATCAGTTTAATTGGATAGAAGATATAAATGAAACTACACTTACAATAACCATAAGAAAAACTAATAGTACAATATCACTAAAGTCTGCTGATTTACCTGACACACTAAGAGGTACAGGTTTAAACTTTTTAATATTAGATGAGTTTGCAGATATAGATAAAAGAGCATGGTTTGAAGTTTTAAGAGCAAGTGTTTCAGATACACTTGGTCATGTTATGATGTGTGGAACTCCAAAAGGTTATGGTAATTGGAGTTATGAAATGTATCTTAAAGGAAAGCAAGACCCTGAGTGGGATAGCTTTCAATTCACTACATTACAAGGTGGAATGGTTACAGAAAAAGAACTTTACCAAGCAAAACAAGACTTAGATCAAAGAACATTTAGACAAGAGTTTGAGGGTACATTTGAAAATTATGCTGGGTCTATTTATTATAACTTTCATCCGGTTGAGTCTGTTGTAGAAAAACCAATAGATTATACAAGACCCTTACATATTGGAATGGACTTTAACGTATCGCCAATGTCATGTTGCGTTGCACAAATAGAAAAAGATAAGATATACATTGTTGATGAGATAGTTATTTATTCAAGTAATACTGATGAAATGGTGCAAGAAATACGAGATAGATATGGAACTAAGATGAATATAACTATCTATCCTGACCCAGCTTGTAGGCAAAGAAAAACAAGTGCTGGTGGGAGAACTGACTTATCAATATTACAAAATGGTGGCTTCCATGTAAAAGTAAAAACAAGACATCCAGCAGTAAGAGATAGAATAAATGCTGTGAACTCAAAACTAAAAGATA
>VTLG01008865.1_pt1 | contig 24307 bp, 17 predicted proteins | sample 4694571 | NCBI WGS metagenome assembly VTLG01 (sample SAMN12604809, study PRJNA352737) | marine metagenome | biome: ENVO:00000447; feature: ENVO:00000209|ENVO:00000569|ENVO:01000036; material: ENVO:00002151; isolation source: viral sequences binned using virsorter ...
TACAAGAGTGTCGGCTTTGATTTTTCCGTATGCCATAATTAAGATACCAACCAGGTTGAGTTTGCGGGAATTGTAACAACTATACTGTTGTTAATTGAAATAGGCCCAACCGAGTGGGCGTTTTTATCAGATGTTATTGTATAATTAGTTGTAATTGTTTGTGAATTTTCTACAAATATAGCATCAGTACCACCACCTGTTGCACCAGATGAAGAGGTACCCCAGGATAAATTACCGGAGCCATCTGTTGTTAAAAATTCATCTGCAGAGCCATCAGAATCTGGTAACTTTAAAGTAAACTGAGATGCTATTCCATCAGGTGCTCTTAGTGTAATGTAATGTTGACTACCACCACCTTGATTGCTAGCTTCATAAAACGAGATACCACCTCCTTCATTGGTGGTACCACTACACCAGATATCAGTGGAACATTGCAAGTTAGTAAAAGTAGCATTACCAGATCCATTATAATCAAAGGATCCATTAACAACTAGTATACCATTTGAGTCATAAGTATGTGTACCAGTAAGGGTATCACCACCTGCTTTTGTTACTTTACCTGTTACATCAGATGACTTAGCAATCGCATGGCCACCTGCTGTTGAGCCGTCATGTACGACAAGAGAATCCTTATCTGTATCTACGGTAACTTCACCAACGGCTCCAGTAAAGCTACTATGCTGTGAGGTTGTACCTCTTCTTAATTGTAATTTTTTTGCCATGTTAAGCTATAGCTCCGAAGTCGATTTGTAAATTATCACCGCTGACAGTTGCTACTTCAGTTAGATTTTTATCATTACAATCTAAAGCTGCGTATAACTCTGGTGTTTGATCTTCTATTAAGTTCAGGATACCACCTGAAGATATAGTAGCCCATGAGCTACCATTATAATATTTCAATATAGTGTTACTAGAATCATACCAAAGATCACCCTGTGAAGGGCTATTAGGTGCTGATGCTGCTACTTTATATTGATCAGCAAAACTGTTAATATCATTCATATTGGTAGCAACAGTATTAATGTTGTTACCTGTCTCTGTTGTCAGAGCGTCTGCAATGCTCCCTAAATCTTCTGCATAGGTCAACTGACCAGATACATTAGAAATGTCGTTTAGAACGGATTGTGAGGGGGTTACAGCTGAGAAGCCATCACCTGCTGATCCGTCATAAACCATCATCTGTTTATTAGAAGATGAGTCAAACCATAGATCACCGTTTGCTAATGAGTTACCACCTCCATCCGTAGTTGGAGGAGTAGTAGCTATTTGATATTGATCTGCATATGCATTCACATCTGCTATACTACCTGCAACAGTGTTAACACTAGCTACATTACTAGCAACCGTAGTTACTTCAGTAGCTTTAGGTGTAAGTCTATGGAATGTATATGTATGTAATGTAGTAGTTGTTTCTACAATACATCCAAATGTAGCTGTAAGTGCTGTAGAACCACATCCAGTAATAGTTACATCATTACCAGAGCCAGCTCCATCAGTAATTGTTACTGTACCTCCGCTGGGAGTACGAGTACTAGAGATGGATTTAACACTAACCAAAGTGCCAGCCCCATTATTAACATCGGGATTAGTGCTTGGAAAAGATGTTTCATTTGCAATAGGTACGAAACCACCAACATCATCAACTAAATCTGTTATACGTGCATCAATAGCTGAGGTTGTAGCTATCTTATTATCAGCTGCTGTCCAGGTCTCACCTGATTGTATCTCTTCAACACTGCCTAATTTATAGAAATTATCATCTATAGCTTGTGTAGTATAAATAGTATTATTATCAGGAGTATGTCCAGACACTTCTGAAGTTTCTATAATTAGACCTTGATCTAATTTAGCTTTAGTTACCTTACCATTAGCAATAGTAAACTCAGCTTTGTCATTACTTGAATTGTAGGATGCTGTTAAATCACCACCAACGTCTGCCTTATTGATTATACCCTCAGATGTACCTATGATGACAGCATCTTGCCTAAGGTTATTAAGCATGACGTGACCATCAGCATCAGGGAACGTAATAGTACGGTCAGCTGTAGGTTCTCCTGTTGTTATCGTGATCTCATGATCATTAGCTGTCGTCCCTTCAAATGAAAAGGTTTTACCAACTCCAATATGAATATTAGCATTGCCAATATTAGTTACAGTGAATTCAGCTTCATCTGTAGTTGAATTATAGGATGCAGTTAAATCTCCTCCTACGTCAGCTTTATTAATTATACCTTCAGAAGTACCTATGATAATGGCATTTTCTCTCAGGTTATTAAGCATAACATGCCCTGAATTATCAGGGAATTTAATTATGTTATCTGATGTAGGATCATCTGCTTGAACGGTAGTTTCAAAATTGTTGTCTGTTGTACCTTCAAACTGTAATTTAACATTTGGACCTAAAACAATATCACCCTTCATTGTACCACCTGTCTTAGCCAGGTTAGTCTGAAGGTCAACAGGCAGTCTGGAGTATACTACACCCCAGAATGCTTGTCCACTAGTTGGTGCAGTAGTGAAGGTAATAGTACCAGCTGCTACATCAACTGTGTAATCTGTAGTAGGTTCTTTTACAACACCAGCTACACTAATTAATACTGATTCAGCACTATGAGCATTAACAGTAGTACCACCTTGTGTTAGATTAAAGGTTTTAGTACTTCCATTAAAGCTACTTGCAATACTATCTAATTTTACTGGTGCAATGGTACCAGAAGAGTAGGTACCCTGACTGGTCCATTTAACACCATCATACGTATATTTTAAGCCATTAGCGGCATTATGCTCTGCACCTGGTGAGGGTGAGGCTGGGAAATCAAGTGCCATAGTTATTTAGCCTCCAATGCTTCTAAGCGTGATGTTAATTCTTTTATAGCAGAAGTGAGTACTGGTACAAGTTTTGCTGGATCTAACGTCTGCATTTCTTCACCATCTTTCTCACCAAGAACTGCATTAGGCACTACTTCTTGCACTTCATGTGCTATAAAACCATCATTCAGTTTATGCTCTTCATCTGTTTTCCAGCTAAAGTAGCATGGTTTTAGATTCTTCAATCTTTCTAAACCATCTTTCATGGGAGATATGTTTTCTTTTAATCTATAATCTGAGTTAGAAGAGAATATAACATCTCCAGAACTACCACCACTTGCATGACCAATCCTACCTCTTTGGTTTTTACCAGAATCAGTAATAGATATATTTGTACCGTTACCAGATTTAATAGCAACACCACCATTAATATGGTGCATGTAACCAGTACTATTAGTCATGGAATCGGTAGTATTAACAAACAAACCTTCATGATTACCTTGTTCACCAGCTTTCTTAAGAGTTATACCTGCAGTACCATCTAAGAAAAGTGCCAATTCATTAGTAGTAACACGTTTCATGCCACTATCGTTTTCATCAGTAAAGGTATAGAAATTATTACCACTAGGTAGTGTACCAGTAAACGATACAATATCATCTATCGAGGCAGAACCCCATTTATTATCTGTACCATTATCATTCCTAAGACCAGTATACTGACCTTTATTAGAGTCAAATCTATTTCCATTTGAACCTGAAGCTACATTGGCCCAATACGTATATTGGTTACCAGAACTTTGACCACTAACAATATTACTACCAATTACATTATAGCTAGCATTATTGAATAATCTTATAGCATCTACAAGAGTTGGTGAGGAATTGTCAGCTGTTGAGTGAGCATTTATAACATTACCAGATGCAACATTATAGGTTGAACCATCTAATGAAATAGGATAAGCAATATTACTAAATCTATTACCAAGTATACTGCAGTAGCTAGAATTCTTTAGTCTAACACCACTATGTGCTGAACCTGATTTTAAGAATTGAGTACCACCAGTAATGACTACACCTTTACAGTCCTCTACCCATAAGCAATCACCAGAACCAACTAAGTAACCATCATTAATAGTAGTAGAACCTGCTCCACCTAGGCCTTGTAAATGTATACCAGCTTGAGTAAAGCCATCTATAATAGGTCTTGTTATATGTATATTCCAATTCCAATCAGTATTAGAACTTTCGGCATATATACCAAATTTACCTTTAGATGTTTCAACTCCATTTAAGAATATATCTCTTAAGTCTTTACCATATAAGTAGTATCCGATAGATTTAGTATCGTTAGTATTACCACCTGAATTACTTACTCCAGTATTATCAACTTCGCATTCAGTAACTTCTATACTAGCCAGTGGTGACATAGAGTTATCAGCAAATGGTGTTCCATCAAAATGGAATCCAATACAATACTTACCACTATTACCTGTTATACTACCAGACTCTGCATACACTGCATACTGCTGAACAAAAACTCTATTTACAGACAAACCAACAACGTTGTTGAAGTACATACCTGTAGAGAATCCACCAATCCTTAGATCTTGTATAACTGCTCTATCTACACCACCAGGTCCATAGTAATCAGCACCTTGTATTGAGACACCAGCATCATCTTTACCTGGAGTAGTTGGGAAAGGAGGAGCACTAGTATATGTCCAATCACTTCCAGAGAGTGTACCACGTTTAATATGAAGATTTTCAATACGTACAAACTCTGATGTATTAGTATTATCTGGTGCTTTAAGTATAATAGCTGGAGTTCTTTGTGATGTATTCGAAGTTACATCTAAAGATATAATAGAATATGGCCCTTCACCTCTTATACCCTCTCTAGTACTATCAATTATCAATGAACTGGTAATTCTATATGTACCTTTAGGGAAGTATACAGGTTTATTTGGATTATTATCTATAGCATTTTGAATTGCTGTAGTATCATCTGTAGTACCATCACCTGTAGCTCCAAAGTCTTTAACACTAAGGAAGTCTTCAAGCTTGCTGTCTATCGTTCTAGTAGTGATAACACCAGTACTACTAGTATTCTCTCCTTGTTTTTTATATGCTGCTGTGAATGTATTAGCAGCTGAAGCTGAAGCCCATACTGGATCAGCATCTACTCCTTTTGTTTGTAGGAAATGATTAGTTGTACCAGCTCCTAGAACAACCCAATCTGTACCATCATAGTACATTATATCACCGTGGTCTTGTCCAGATAAAGCTATCTTAGCACCAGTGACTGAGTTATCAGCAATAGTAGTTGAAGCATCTGCCCATTTAAGACCACTAGCCTCTCCGCTATCTGCTGTAAGCACCTTACCATTAGCACCAGCTGTCAAATTAGTTACAGTATTATCTGCAGTACCGACTACCAGGTCACCTTTAGCATTTACATCTATGCCTAAAGTACCAGAAGTTGTAAAATCACTACCAGTATTAGTCCGTAAACCACCATTAGATGTAGCTCCAATCTGTGTTACAGTACCATTACCAGTCACAGAACCCCATTCTATTTGGCCACTGCTGTTAGTTTTTAATACCTCACCATTAGAACCTACAGTTAATACAGCAGGATCACCGCTATCATTTCCATGTATAAGACCACCTTTAGCTATACCTGCAAGCTGATCTGTACCTACTGCATTGTCTGCAATAGCTGCAGCATCAACAGCATTGTCATCTATAGTCCATGAAGTACCACTAGAAGCTACTGTAATATCACCTTTATCTCCATCTGATAATCCAGATGATGTAGCTGTATCTACATATGATTTAGTAGCAGCATGCATAGAAGAGGTGGGATTAGAATGAAGGGTAATGAACCCTGTCATTGTACCGCCTGCAAGAGGCAGAGCTTCGTCACTAGTACCTACCTGTACATATGTAGGTGTTGTATCTACCCAGTCTGAAGAGTCTACATCTGTATAATAGATATAAGTTCTACCTGATTCAGTATCAAACCAACGTGTACCATTAGTTGGATTCTCTGGTGGTGTGTTAGATACATGCAAGTTAGCAAATACTTGATCACCATTAACTATGTTATAGTTATTAAGATCTAAGTTACCATGTAGTTTAGCTGAAGAATTATTTAGTAACTGATTCTCTAACTCTTGTAGTCTTTGTATTACTTGTCTCTGATTATTATCAAGATCCTGTGCCCTAACAGAACTGCCAGGTTGATAATCTACTTTAGGATCAACTACATCTGTCTTCCTGGTAATCATAACATTACCTGTACCAGTTTCTGGTGCAGTAAAGAAACTAATGATAGTACCAGTTTGTGAATAGTCTGTATCCTTTTCTTTTAAATCCCATTTTGATGTCGTTGTATTCCACACATATACCAACGCATCATCATCTTCAAAAGAGTTTGTGAAGTTGAACGTGAAGCTAGTTTGGCTACCCGTTCCATTGAAAAATTCCTGTGTGGCAGGTGTTGTTGTTACTGTCATATCTTATCTTGTAGGAAGGAGTAGTTCTTGGGTAGCTGTTTTCTTAAGTTTTAACGTCTCACGTTGTTTTAAATCTAAGCGCTCTTGAATGAGTATTTGAGCTTCTGGTAATTTACGTACTTTACTCCAAGCAAGTCGTCTAACATCCTCAAATCGTTTTTTAATAACTTTATTATGATAATAAGCTTTCATAGGATTTATATCATAAATACCATTCTTTTTATCTTGAATCATTTCATTCATAGAAGCTACGATTCGTGGATCTTTAGCCATACGATTCAACCATTGCTCTAAGTTTTCACCACGTATTTTTACACTGCCCATTTCTCTTTCAAATTCACTTCTCAAGAAACCAGAATCTTTTAAAGATATACGGTCTGGACCAGGTGAATTCCATACAGAAGCACGCAGATCATAGTTACTGCGCCATAATAATTTCTGACCTGGGCTTGCACCAGGTTCAATTGCTACCATACTTGTAGCTCTCCATAATCTACCAAGAACGCTAGTTTCTTTAAACTTTTCACCATTTAATATATTATATTTAAAAGGCAAGGGATCTTTAGCTAGGAATTCTGTAGTTAAATTATCTTTTCTTATAGCTTGTAATGGACCTGATTCAAGTAAACCTCTTTCATTCCAGATGGAAGAGTTAATCTCACGATAAGAATCAGTTAATGTCTGACCAGCCCATCTTCTCCAACCACCTAATGGAACAAAGTGTGCAAGGTTAGATATCATTCTATTTCCTGCACCAGGTTTACCTCTCAGAAGATCTATAAGATCACCTACTGCAGATAAGAAAGTCTCATCAGTAGCAGCCTCTGAGAATGCTGTAGCAACTGCAAATGCTTGAAGCTTACCTTCAGCCCACTCTGGACCCATCAAAGACATATTTTCTCCGACATCAGCTACGCCTTTTAGTAGTAAGTCAAACGGTTCAAAGAGATCTAAGGATACACGCTTACCACCTATTTCAATAGTATTAGCTTCTCCACCTGTGTCTCTGAATAAGTTCCTCATTCCTTGATTATTAGGACCATTACCCCATAGACCACTAGATAACCATGCCTGCCCTGCTGTATAAACAAGGCCCATTCCCATAGCTTGTCTAGCTAATTGTCTACCTTTCATTCTTTCAAGATCCCAAGGTGTTTCAATACCATACTTTCTGACTGTAGTTAAATTACTTGGATCTGCAGAGAATATATCTCTTTCTTTCTTAAGCATACCAGCAAGTATTGGCATATTCTGTGTCTTAACTTTAAGACCATTAATACCAGATCTAACAAATCTAAAGTAAGGTTTTATAAAAGGTATTTGTTCAATAAATTGAGTAAAGGCTTTAGCTGGACCTTCTAATTCAGTACGATAAGTTACTTCATTAAATTCATTATTAGTGAAAGCTTCTTTTTTAAGATCTATATCACCGAATTCATTATAGAATTTCTGCTCATACAACTGACCAGCTATATCTAATACTTCTTCAGTTATCTCACTGATATCACCTTTCTCTTGAGCTATCAATGCATCTCGCATTGCTATCTCTTTAACACGCTTATGACGTATTAATTCATTAAAGGTTTTATCAGCAGCATCCATAGTTCTACTAACACCAGAAGCAAACCTTCCGAAATTAGTATCACCATTAAGGTTATGAGCTACCTGCCACATATTCCATACAATCTTATCTGCTTCTGTACCTTCAAACTCTAACCATTTCTCATAAGATTCATCAATATTATGTCGCCTTCCATACTCTGTAAAGCGAGTATCAATATCAGCACCTTTCTTAAAGGCTTCACTTAAGTTACCTTTAAAGATTCTAAAAGCATCAGGTATAAAATCAATCATAGACATAAAAGATGCAAACTGTGATTTAAACTGTTTGCTATCTCTAGTGAATGGATACCTTAAAGCAGCTCCTAGTACATCATTAAACTGATTTAGATATGAGTTAAAGCCTGTACCCCAGAGAGCCCTCTGAGCGGTCTTAGGACCGAAGAAACTATTGATGTGTATTTGATGCAGTTCATCAAGTAAAGCACCCTGCTTGTTCCTGCCAGGTAGCATATCACCACCTGTCATCTTCTGTCTCATCCAATTATTAAAATCAGCCATTTTGCCTGATCTATGGGATGTAGATAAGAACTTAAGTACTTGATCTATCAACTCTTCAGGAGCTTCTCTATCAAGAAAGTTCATAAGAAGATCAACACCTTCTAATGATTCTTTATGTAAACTGAATAATGCTTTGTCAGCATTCTTTACATTACTTCTAGATATAAGACGGTTGTAATTAAGAAGATCAAATCCTGTGACTAATCTATCTGCAATAGCTTTCATAGGACCATCTACAGAAAATACATCACCTCCTATTCTCTTAACTTCTTTAGCAGCTGTAGCTAAGTCACGTACAGTTTTAAAAGTAGAGTTGATTATACTCTCATAATTAAAGATATCTGATGTAGTCAAACCAGTACGCTTAAGATAAGCTTCCCAGTCTGCTTTAGGATTCTTAAAGTTTAATCCTGTTATCTCTCCATATCTATCAAACGATTGTCTAAAAGCTGTATAAGTAGAAGTACCTTTAGCTTTAGCTTTCTTTAATATCTCTTGGAATCTATCATCATCTACTAAACGTTTTCTGAGTCTATTCAGTAAACCTTTATCAATACCATCAGTAGCTAGATTCTCATAATCTAGAGTAGTAAGGATAGAGTCAACAGAACCAAAAGGTTCTTCTGTATCAATCTTATTTAGATTACTCCAGTTATCATATGGTGTAGATCTTGATATTGGACTACCTTGCCAAGAGTCTGTGTTTGCAGCATTCTTATGGCCTCTAGTCCCAATGTAAGGAGAAGGCGGTAAGTTATCCATATCAATAACCTCACCTCCAAGCTGTCTCTGTTCTAAATCAGAAATAGTTCTAAGAAACTCATCTTGTTCAGTAAACTCAGCTTCTCCTTTAGTCTTAGCTTGATTGTATCTATCTTCTAATTTAGTTAAAGCACTATCTTTAACTTTATTCTTTAATGTAGCTCTCTTTGCTTTACTAAGACCTTGACCTAATAACTCCCAAGTACCACCTAATGCAGCTTCAAACCCTATCCCTTCTAATATGTTTTTAAGGTATATAGCTAAAGGACTATCAGAGTCTTTAGTAGCTAAAGGACCAACTAATCTTTCAAAACCAGGCCACATATCAATAAGCATTCTTGAAGCATTCTGTTCATGAGAACGTATTGATATCGCGTCTTGTCCTGCACCAATGATCGAACCTTGTAAAATACCTGTACCAACTTTACTTGCGACGCCTGCTCCTCCGCCTAGTGTAGGTAAGGAAAATGGAGATACTGCTAAAGCACCTATAATGCCAACACCTAAGCTACCGTAATGAACCATAGATTCTAAGTAGGGTCCCCACTTTGTATCAAGTTCAATTGGATCTATATCAAATGCTTCTGAGAAGCGTAGTGGTACTTCTTCTCCACGTAGTCTTGCTGGTATATCACCTATACCTGCTACAGAATTTAATGTAGCTAAGACACCACTAGCTAAAGCTCTTGCAGCTTCTTCTTCATTAGGGTTAATCTGTTCTTCACCAGATCTTAGTCGTTCCGCACGTTCAAGATCTCGTATCTCATTTGGACGTAATCCAGAATATTGAGGTAATTGAGGTAATGATTTTTCTTCAGGTTCTACTTGTGGAACAGGCTCCTCTTCAGTAGTAACTGGATTCTGTATCTCTAATAATCTTGAGGAAAAGTCAGCTTCATTCATATCCGCTGCTTCATCGGAATTAATAAACTCTTGAACTCTTTGTTGAATTGTCATAGTTTATGGCCCTCCGAATGTCACTTGGTCAGGTTGTTGAGATTGTATTACACCAGTTTGTGCTTGTCTACATTCAGCAAAGTATTGAGCAAGTGTACCCGCTGTTCTGCATTGTTTTGTTTTAATATATGACTGTATAATTCTCTCTGCTCCTGGTATCTTACTTAAAGTATCTAAACCATTATTCAATTCTTTTGACTCCTGACTTTGTGGTGTAGGCGTACCTAACACCTGAGATAAAAATCTAGCAAAGTCTCTCTCATCCATAGGTATATTATCAATATCCTTAGACTTAAATTTACGTGTATAACCTTGATATAAAGCTTTGAATAGTGGTGTCTGTTCTCCACCAGTTTTAGTAGAATTGTAATTTTTAATAGCTGTTCTATCTCTTTCACTCATATTACTGACAATGAATTGTAAGTTAGGATCTTCTTTCAAGTTTCCTAAACCAAAATCAGCTTTACTTGCATCTAGATCAAAACTATTTTGATTAAAAAATACATTACCAGATTTGGTAATTCCTCTAATTGTTGAGTCTTGATTCTTTAGATGTAGTTGCCAGAAAAAACCTTTTCTAACATCATCTATATTTTCAGGGTTACCCATTAATCCCCATGTAGTAGATCTATTACCTAATACCGCTTCTGTAGCTTGTCTAAGTGCTTCACTATGATTATTATTTAGACCAGGTAAGAACATTTTATACTGTCTGATTAACTCTTTTTTTGCTAAATGAGCAACCCATCCTTGTTCAGTTTTATAATCGTTACTGGTTCCTGTAATTTTGTTACCAAAATTTGATGCTGTATCAATTCCTTCCTCTGCAAATTTAAAATCTCTATTTAATTGTGTATTCGGTTTATACAGCTTTCTCTCTGCATCTAATTCATTGAATCTACTTTGTGCTAATTCCTGATTTTCAGCTGACACACCATTAACATCGTCTTGTGTAAGGGATGTAGCAGACCTAAGCCATTGTGCTTCATCTTCTCCATCTACAACATTGTTTGCTGATGCAACGATTTTTGATACATCACTTAAAGAAAGTCCTGCTTCACCAGCAGCTTTATAGAAAGCTCCTTTATTAAGTGAACCATCTTCATTAGCATAATCACCTTGATTAAAATTCTGTTTTATTTTATAGTAAGGTCTTAATTTATTTACTTCAGTCCTATCTGCATTCGTTTTTAAATTATCAGCTATTTGGTTAGAAAAATTATCTACCCTGGTTTTAGCAAAATTAACTCGTGCACCACCTGGACCGCTAAATTTACCAGATATTAATTTCTCTTCTAATATTTCAGCACGTTCAATATCAGTCTGAGCTAACTCTTTAGCATAATCAAACAACCAATCGTGCATTTCTGCAAAGCTTAAACGTTCACCTTTTTTATTTGTAAAAGTACTTATTCTATTTAAAAAATAATCCCAATCAGGTTCTTCACCTTTATCTAATTTTTGAATTAATTCATCTCTTACTTCCTGTTTACGTATAAACTCTTTCTCTTGATTATTCTTTTTAACAAACTGTGCATGAAGAGAAACTAAACCTTTATCAATCTTCTTTCCTGTCTCTAAACTTAAATTAAACTCTGTGCCTAATTCTAATATACCAGTTGTTTTTATATACTCTTGAGCAAAATAGTTAGAAACTAAAGCATGATCTTCTGCATTATCAATGCCTTTAGAAAGATCAATTAATCTACCATCTTCTGTTTTAAAAACTATATTACTAGTATCTATAGCATTCTGAACATGTGGTAGCAATCCTGACAGTTTTTGATTATGCCATTTAGTAGCATTAATTTGTCTAGACCTAAGACCCTGAGCATAGTCAAGTTTCTCTGCTATTTCTGGTCTAAATCCTAACTGATCTAAACCTTTAGCATAGAGAGCAGCACCTTCCTTACTTCTTTCACTTATTTTATCACCAAACTCTGCAGCTGACGCAACACTAAGTCCAGTAGGATCTAGTAGTTCAGACATTCTTGCATTGTAATCTTGTCTCTTCTGATGTTCTTTTAGCAATCTTTCAGCTGTGGGTGCTCCAAGCTGCATTGCTTCGTATAAATCAGTAGCAAAATTTTGTTTAGTATTTTGTTGGGCTTGATTAAAATTTAAACTCTCCCAACGTCTACCTATATTTTCTTGACGATCTAATTCAGATCTAGCCCGTTCTCCAGCTTGTGCGTAGCTCATCTACCTACCCCCGCAAAATCTGAATGACCTATAGCTTTGTCTGCTAATTCAGACTGATACCAACTTCTTTCAGCAGCAAAGCGTCCAGTAAGTAATTCCCATCTATTCTGTAATCCACCAACAGGTGCCATATAACTACCCTCTACTACTTTAGAAGAAGCATTAATAGCTTGATCAGTGGTCCATTCTTTTAATACACTTCCACCTGTTGCATCTGTAATTGCTTTAGCAGTATCAACACCTGGAGTTATTTTCTTAGGAACAGCGCCTTGTAAATCTTTGCCCATAAAGTATCCTTGTGCAGCTCCTAGAGCTATCTTGGTTAGTGTACTAAATAAACTCGGTCCTTTTTCAAAGACTGGTTTAGGAGGATCAGCAGCTCTTTGCGGCTCAAAACCTATTTTCATGTAAGCATCTCGATCTGCTTCTCGTCTTAACTGTTGTATCTCAGCTAATGAAATAGCTGCTTTATCTCTTTGTCTACTAATACTTGCTGCACGACCTGCTTTAGCTCGACCAAGAGCTGCTCTTGCAGATCTACCTGCACGCCTAGCAGTTTGACCTGTTCTTTCAAGACTCTTAGCAATCCGTGGATCACTTATCATCTTGACATAATCAGTCTCAGTATCCTTTAATGATTTAGCAATTGCCTCATTAATTATAACATCTTGAGCATCAACAGCTTGGCTTGCTTTTAAAGCATTTTCATCCCATGCAATCTCAGCATCTACTCCTCGTAAGTAGTAGTTACCAATATTGACAAGATGTTGACCATGTATTCTGGCTAAATCATTTGCATAAAGTTTAGCTCTATTTTTATTCCTAGCTTTAATAGCTTGGTTCTGACCTATTGCACCGAGGGCAGCTTGACCACCGCCGATTACGGCACCGACTACGGGATTGCACATTTGGCAAATTCTATAAATGTTATTTGGTTAGGTCCATAAGGAAACTCCCGTAGGAATTTAAACCCTAAGAATCTTAGTAATTTTAAATGGACCTTATTTCTTTTATCAACGATGTTCCACAATAGTTTATGCTCTTGTCTATCGACAAATCTTTTAGCTTCTCTGGCAAAGGTGATAGGATACTCATGGATCGCTGGAGTGCATAGCATCCAGATAGCTCCATCATCATTAACACCTGCCATACCGGCAGTCTTGCCGTTAGGCACCGTGAAGTACACACAAGATAAATCGTTAGCAGCAAGAGTAAGAACCTCTACTGGATCATGTCCATGACCTTCTTCGACCTCTCTCCGGTCATCAGGACGTAAGTTAGAGGCCACCTCTATGGCAGCCTCCAATGTGATAGGGTGAATGTAGTTAGCCTGCACGTTGATAAAATTTATTACTGTAATCCCCTTCCCAACTCATAGAGTATAGGGTAGCAGGAGATGGGTGAGTTGATTTTAAATATACTGTTAAGTTTTTATTACGCTCATACGCTGGGATAGTATATATTTGTTGATTTAACCATGGTGTATCATTTGCTATATAAGCATCTTGTAGAGATGATTCAATTAATTGAGTATAAGCAGGTTTGCCTACACGTTCTAATGTAGTTTCATATACACCAGATGCACCTAAAGATAGATTCAACCTATGTATAATTAATGATGCATTTATATCAGCTGAGGTTCTATCACCAGATCTAGCTGAAGGATATATAGTTGGAAGCTTTACTTGCATATCAAAATTATAACCAACATATAAGTTATGACCAGCCGTAGCCCAATCACCAATTAATGTAGCTTCTTGATTAATAACAGTAGCAATACCATATCTACCTAAATCAGATCCAGGTGTAGCATCTAATACATAGACTGTACGATTATCATCAAACCCTTTTACTGATAAACTAAAAGTAGTTTTATTATCATCTGCATTATACTTATCAGGAGTAAGAGTAATACTAGACCAATTATCTAAATGAATAGGAAAGTCATTAATCCAGTTAGCCCATTTATCTACTAATGGAATACGAACAAGATTACCAAATCCATTGCTTCCATTAGGTCCATCACCAGAATGTACTATATGTAATATGTCATCAATTACCATCATATATCTTACAGGTTTATCTAACTTCCATCTAAACCATGCAGATTGTATTCTCTTCTCACCACTATCAAAATACCTATAACCAAATATTTCATAAGTATCTTCTACAGCAAAAAATACATGTGTATTCTCTCTAGAATTAGTAATCAAATTAATATCTTTTGGCAATAACTCAGGAACAGAAGCACTTTGATTTAATATTTCAGGTTCATACCCTCGTTGAATATTTGTCGCTTCAAAAAATTTACTACGCTTACCAGCATTATCTAGAAATGCTATAGTAGTACCTAATGATATTGGTTGGGTCTTGACATTATAATTGTAAGTAGCAGCTGATACTAATTTAGCAGTATCAGGATTTAATACTTCGGCTTCAGCACTTAATAAGAACTGCTGGTTTTCACTGAATAATAGTAAACCTTGGCCAGTCTCTATACCTTCAAATAGGTTAGCAGGTGTATCAGCACCAGCAGATAAATCTATACAGTCTTCAGGTGATAAAGTTAGTGCAGTCTTCGCCCAAAAATTTGGCTGAGTTATATTATCATCACCAGGTTGAGATAGAATAACATTAGTACCACTAAGCATACCAACCCTATTCCTCCAGAATACCATTTGATTTATATATCGCTGATCAGTTGGAGGAGCACCTGATTCAATACTAGAACCACGGCTTAAGAAACTAGGTTTAAAGTTAGTTTTATTATCACCAACCTGACGGTCAGGCCAAGTACCTTGCTGTATTGTAAATGTTCCATCAGTTTCACGTACTAATTGTAGTGGCATTGTAGATGGATCTATCTTATATCTAATACCAGGTTTAACACATTCTTGCCAAGACCCAGGTCCATCGCCATCATTGTTACCATAGAATCTCATATAGTAATCATCTTCTTCTGAGTCACTATTAGCTACCTTTACTACATAACCATGCTTACATTGACTAGGAAGTTTACTAATATCATTTACTTCATCAGTGATGATATTCATTAAATCATATTCTGGTGTACTTACATTGAATGCGTTAGCACTATTAAGATACAAACCATTACCTATCTGTTCAACAGTAGTATCTGCTGTACCTAGTAATGATCCGATAGTACTTTTCATACCACCTAAGATAGAACCAGAACTGACCGCCATATCAGCACTGAATGGAGTAGGCTCAGGTCTAATGAGTCCGTCTCCTTCAGTCGATATCTTAGCTTTAATTTTCTGTTCTTCTACTTCTTCTATTTCAAGGTAATATGTATTATCTATGAAAGCAGCGGGACCTCCTGTACCACCACCATATGGATCACCAAAACGGAATTTAATAAAGTCACCTTCTTGCCAGTACTCACCACCATGTAATAATTCTACATCATACTCGTACTTACATACATAGTCTTTTCCTTTGATGCTATCACCTGCCTCTGGATCTGTGCCTGATACACCTTTTGTAGTCCAACGGAATACAAGGTTAGCTCTCTTAGCTAACAATGCTTCTGTATTTAATTCAGTAACAGTATTACCTTCTTGTTTATATACAGTAACTTTAGTATTATTATGTATATCACTTGTAGTGCCTAATGAGAATACTTTAGTACCTGTATCAGGACATGTACCTTCATGTCTATCTGCAACTTCCCAAACACCATTACCCCAATCTTTCCAGTGTCTAGTGTGGAATGGTCCACCACCTGTATATTCATTACTTGTGTTAAGACTTAAATTACTAGATGCATTAGGATAATTGTCAGTTCCATCATTCGCATACCTCACCATAATACCACCAGTTTTATTATGTACTTGATGATTTGGGTACACTTCTTTATGTTTAATTTTTGTTACACTTGTTACAGTAGTAACCTCAGCACTATCACCAACATTAGTAGCAGCATTAAGATCTAAACTATACTGCCTAGCATTAGAAGTCTTCTTAAGTTCTACATAAGCAAAGTGTTCATGACCAACGTCTCCATTACCCCATCCTGGTGACCTATCATTAGTCATGTTACAGGGATTATTAGTTCCATCAGCTTTCTTAGGAAATCTATTTAGTATATATGTATAATCATTAATAGTTAAGAACTGTAGTTGATCCCTATCTGAATGCTTTAAGTATTGTTTTATATTTTCTGTATTAGTTGCACTATAATTAACGGTCATTGCATCCCCAGCTGTCTTACCTAATGAAGGGATATCTTTAAGTGTCCATAGTTTTACATTAGGATAACCATCAGAAGTACGTTGTACTTGACCTATATATTGCTCGGTCTGGTCTCTATAATAATGAAAGAAGCTAGCTGTAGCATCTAGTTCTTGTAGTGTTCTAATAAATTTACTACCAGGTCTCTTGACTAAGCCAGTTTGGATTTCAGGTATAACATTAATAGCCTCTGAAACTTGACCTGGATTTTTAAATTGATCTGGCTGTTGTGATATACCATCTGTATAAGCTGGTATTGTTTGTGTGATACTAGCCATCAGCGTCTCAATGCATCTAAAGGAATAAAGGCTCTATAGCGTTGGTCATGTCCAAGGCCAAAGAAAGATGGATCAGTTTGATTGCACTCATATTCTAAACAAGTAGCTCTAGCATAAGCTTCTTTACTTTGTAACATCTGTACCAACTGTGGGTTAGCTACTAGCTGAGCAGCTGCTCTACTAGCGGCACAATAGATAACATAACGTCTAAATACTTGTGGAAGATTTTCGAATTTAAATAACCATACTACATCTAAGCTTAAGTCTCCTGTAAATTCATATGTATGATCTACCTTATCATATAATTTACCATCTTTTATAATTAATCTTTGTGACTTATCATCTAAACCATCATGTAAAGATAGTTGTAGTATATTTTTAGGTAGTTTAACATTCTTATTGGCATCAGGTGCATACTTTACATGATCCTCTTTGTTGAATGTCCAACCCTCGGCTTGTATATCTATATTACATTCTTTCAATAGATCATATATTACTGCTACTTCAGGGTTTGCGAATGGTGTGATATCATTACCATTAGCATCTTTAGTTACAGCAAGGGAAGTAATTGGGGACTGACCAATGGCACCCAATATTGAATTGACTGCGGATAGTTCGGTATCGAGATCAGTTGTATTGGGTATCGCCATAGGTATAAATATTTGTAAAGAAAAAAAAGGAGGGCGTGAGAACCCTCCCTTATTGATCACCATGCAGCAGGTGCGGTTCCTGTACCAGCGTACAGTTCCACAGCAGCAGCTGGGTTAAGATAGTCAGCACCCATTGCCAAGCGACCAAGGATAACATCACCCTGATAAATCACGGAAACGTCACCTGAAGTTACTTGTACTTGAGGTCCGATTGCTTCAACAACACCGCAGGCTTCCTTCTGGAAGATAAGTCCACAGCTATTGGAGAAGTCTGTACTGTTACCATAGTTGTTAACAGTAGTAGTTCTTTCGTCTGCCATTGCATCACCAACGAATGAACCTGCATTACCAGGATCAGGTGTGCCAGGGACAGTTGCACCAGCAGTTCCACCAAGAGATGTACCGAACTTACCGAAGAATGGTATGTTCATTGATTTGTAGATAGTGATACCTGCAATTTCAATGATACCTTGACCAGACTGTAGTGCAGTTCCTTGTGCATCACGGTTGATAAGACCATTAGATCCAATGTTCTGGATTAGTTCGTAGTACTGACGTGGGTTTAGTACAGCAACACGACCTTCAGAAGATACACCCTTCTCATCTAAAACTGCAGCAGCATCATAGAAAGCATTAATCAGGGATGCAGCTACATAAGCATCAGAAGCCTGAGCGTTTGTACCTACACGAATCTGAGTTCCGCCTGGCTCTACGAAGTTAGTCTTAGTGATAGGACTTGCCTTACGTGCAGCTCTAGAGACCTGTCTAAAGATCTTACGGTCATAGTTTTCGGCTAGTGCATAGCCAATCTTACGTGAGATTTCTCCACGAAGATCATAATGAGCAAGAGTTTCATCAAGCTCGTATACAAATGCACTGGAGATCAATAGATCATCAACAGTGATTGTCTTCTCAGCTACAGGAGGTGCGTTGTCTGAGTTACCAAGTATGGACTGACCTGGAGTATGATACTCACTATTGGTACGTCCTGTGTAAATGAACTGCAAAGACTTGCCGTTCTTAATTGTTCTCTTAGTAACTAGATCCCTTGCAATAGTATTGCGTTGGAATCCTTTGAACAACTCACCAGAAAATAGCTTGAGGTAAAGTGCCCTACGCTCAGCGGTAGTAAAGGTACTACCTGCGCGGGTCGCATTATCAGCACCTGGTGCGGTCAGTGACGACAGCAGGGCTGCATTTTGATGTGCCATTCCTAATGAATAATTTTATATTAACGTTCTCAGCTGAAATTTTTTGATCAATTTGTTGTGGTCTATCCCACCGTCTAGACGGCAAGAGGTATCCTCGTAAGGGCTCTTACCAAAGCGGGTAAGCGGATTCGAACCGCTGAACCTAGCTTGGAAGGCTAGAGTTTTACCGCTAAACTATACCCGCCTCAACCTGTTAGAGCTTCCTCTAATGATTGAGGTTCTTTCTCATCTACACCAGGAGGTTGGAGATCACTAGGACTAGTGTCTACTGGGTCCTTAATATCAATCTTCTTCTCTGGTTCAGGTGAAAATGATGTTACGTAAGCGGTTGGACCGCCTTGTGATTGATGTGCCATTTAGTATTCTTCTATAGTACAAGGTGGGCAGGACCTACAATGCTGATGTTCAGTCATGTGTAGGCCCTCTATAAGAATGAAGATCCCCAGGAGTAGTAGTACTACAACCCAGGGAGATTCAATATACTTCATTAGAAGCTATACTTAACTCCTACTTTAGTACCCCAAGCAGTGTCATCATCTGTATCCTCGTCGGCTGTGAGTAGTGAGATCTCACCGTATACTCCAAGCTTATCTGTGGCATCAAATTGTCCACCGACTTTACCTGATAGTCTCCAGTCTGAATCTTCACCCTGCTCCGCTACTACAGCGGGGCCGCCTTGGATGTAGAATGAGCCATTGGTTAGGTTGCTTTCATAACCGACGTGAACATCGGTCACTGAACCGGTATACTCTGAACCGACGCGAGCCCCGTTGGACTCTACGTTGGCATAGATTCCGGCTGTTGCAGGTGTAGCCAGGGCTGTTGAAGCAGTCAGTGCTGCAAGTGCAATAAGTTTCATAATTAATTACTTTGTTTTGGTATAAGGGATACCACGATACTTTAGTTGGACTTTCATTAGTCTTCTCCTTAGTACCTAACCCCCGTTCCATGGTTAGGGTTCATGCGTCCTGTTAAGGATGAACGGACGTGGTATTATAATCAGCCGAGGACGAACGTTCGGGTCGGCTCTGCCGCTAAGTCTAGCGGGAAGTTATGAGCATTACGCTCGTGCATTACTTCCATGCCTAAGTCGGCACGGTTCAAGACGTCAGCCCAGGTTGGGACAATACGTCCTGTGGAGTCGACGATGGATTGGTTAAAGTTAAAACCGTTAAGATTAAAAGCCATAGTTGCGACTCCCATAGAGGTAAGCCATATGCCAATGACTGGGAAAACAGCAAGGAAGAAATGTAAACTCCTACTATTATTAAAAGAGGCATACTGAAAGATAAGTCTCCCAAAGTAACCATGAGCCGCAACAATGTTGTACGTCTCCTCCTCTTGACCGAACTTGTATCCATAATTCTGTGACTCTAAGTCGGTAGTCTCTTTGATAATCGAACTGGTAACCAATGAGCCGTGCATAGCACTGAACAAGCTACCACCAAATACTCCCGCAACTCCCAACATATGGAAAGGATGCATGAGTATATTATGTTCCGCTTGAAAGACAAACATAAAGTTGAACGTTCCTGATATCCCCAACGGCATACCGTCAGAGAAACTTCCTTGTCCGAAAGGATATACCAAGAAGACAGCAAAGGCTGCTGCCACTGGTGCTGAGTAAGCAACACAAATCCATGGGCGCATACCCAAGCGATAGGATAACTCCCATTGGCGTCCCATATAACAGCAGATACCAATGAGGAAATGGAATATAATTAGCTGATACGGTCCTCCATTATAGAGCCATTCATCGATCGTAGCAGCTTCCCAAATGGGATAGAAATGCATACCTATAGCATTGCTAGAAGGTACAACAGCACCAGAGATGATGTTGTTACCATACATTAATGCACCTGCTACAGGTTCTCTGATCCCGTCTATGTCAACGGGAGGTGCGGCTATAAAAGCCAGTATGAATGCGGTTGTTGCAGTAAGTAGACAGGGGATCATTAGGGTACCGAACCATCCCACATAGAGACGGTTCTCGGTACTTGTAACCCAGTCACAAAAGCTTTGCCAATTAGAATTTGGTTTAGTTAGTGTAACTGTTGACATTTATGTGTTCAATAAGTTCAAAGATTGATGAGGACATCTGTCTGTAGCCTGATCCAACATAGATCTGTCCTAAGACTACAGCTATCGTCATTATACCCCAGAAGGTATAATATCTATTTGTTTTTCGTACCTTTCCTTTCTTCATCTTTTTTGGGTGGTCGGCCTTTCTTAGTGCCGTATGTTCCTGGTCCTTTAGGCATGGTTAAATTCCAGTCTCATCTCTAATTTTTTTTAACTGTTCAGCTCGACTTAAACCAGATGTTTTTTCACCTAGTGGGCTCAGCCATTTTTTAGCGGCCTTTTTAATCTCCTCATTAACTGAATTTGTTTTATGTCCTGGTTTATGTGCCATAATTAGAATTGCAAGTTGTCAGATCGTTCAAGTTTGGCTATCACATCCTGTCTATAAGCAGGGTCGCTGTCATAGCGTGGGTCATTCATAGCTGCAACCAATTCAGGTTGGCTACGGAACACCTCACCAGATGTTGATGGGGATTTACCACTAAGCATTCGGCCTTCATAACCTGTTGCGTTTTCCATTTGTGCTTTGATGCCAGCAACTGCTAGCTCGATAGCTTTCGGATTACCTGTACTATTAACTAAGCTATCAAAAGAATCCATAGTATCCTTCGGTAGATTCTGAATACCCCAGGTGATAACCTGTGAGTAAGCCTCCTTTCCACCTACAGACTCTTGAACATCTCTCACTTGAGCTTCAGTTAAATCTACTACAGTATTTTGAGCAGTTTGATTTGCTTCCATGTAAGCTTGAACAAGATCCTTGCTGCTCATCTCTGAGAACTTAGCAAGGGTCTCTTGTGATAGCTCACCCTTCTCAGCATACTCTGCTGATGCATCTGTAATCAGAGTAACCTGTTCATTAACTTCAGTAGTTGGTTCAGGTTCTACCTCTGGCTCAGTTTTTTCAGGCTCTTCTCCACCGAGTTTCTTTTCTAACTCTTGGTAAGCCTTCTCTAGTTCCTCTGCATTTTTATATTTACCAGCTAGTAGACCTTCTTGTTCAGCCTCTAGCTTTTCACCAACTTCCAGATTCTCCTGCTCATCAGGTGTTAAGTTATCACCTACAGTAGCAGTGTCTGTAGCCGGATCATAAGTTAAAGTTTCTGCCATTATTCTTCAGGGGGTGGTGTTTCTTCAGGTGATTGTAATTGGTCAGCTAGACCTGGGTTCTTAGATGGATCCATTAAAGGAGTACCAGCCAGTTGACCCATCTGTCCAGTCAGTGATTCCATATTAGCAGCTTGTTGCTGTGCTTCCATCTCTTCTTGTAACTGTTCAGGTGTCTTAATCAGATTCAGTACATCAATACCTTGAGCAGCTGCCAATCTCTTGATAGCTTCGGAAGGATCTACATACTTCATCAATGCTTCAGGCCCTAAGGTCTGTGCAATAGTCATAATGAACTGAGTTAGGCTTTCTCTGTCTTGTCCACGACCAAGTGCATTAACACCTGCTACGATCTGTGGGCGTACAATGTTCTTAGGTATCTTCGGTAGCTGTCCGCTTCGCTGCAGTACTAGCAACGTTCGGTCTAAGTATGGTACCAAGAACTCAACTGTAAGTAGTGAGAATATACCACCTAACTGTTGCTCTAGTTCAAGTTGTGTTAACCGTACCTCTTCAGCAGTAGTCCGTTCAGACTGTCTAATGTTGAGTTGTAGGAATGCTTCACCGAATCTCTTCTCAATAGCAGATGCCATATTCGCAGCTGTTTGGAAGTCAGCAGTTTTACCTACCTGTACAACACCTACATCCTCTGGTCTACCTTGAATGATAGCACCGTTGCCTGCTTGGGCTAGAGTGGCTGGTTTAGTAGTTGCACTAGGCGATACAAGGAAGACTACTTTAGCAGCTGCTGCAGAGCCTTCTACGAGGGCCTGAGAGAGTGCATTGAGACTCCTTAGATCACCTAAGAATTCCTCTACTCTACCACGACCATAATCTTCACCATCAACTGAGTTGAATCTTAGTACCAACCAAGGTGTAGCATTCTTAGGAGCTGTACTCCTACTGCCTTCAATGATCTTGTCATCACATTCTTGATGCCATATCCAACGACCACTCTTCTCCTCTAGCTTGACGTAAGTATAGACTTCGACATCGTCGTCCATGTTCTTACTGTCATCAGTAGGGGAGTTAGGCTGTGGTTCTGGTATCAAAACCTTATCTAATAACTTACGACTGATCAGTTCTTTAGTAACAATCTCTAGTACGTTCCCGTTACCATCACGATTGACAACAAATCTATTCAATGGGAAGTTCTTCAAGCCTTCCTTACCCATAAAGAGTAGAGCGTTACCGCCTACAATAAGATGCTTCAAGGCTTGGTGTATCACAACTCTGTCACTAGAGGCAGCGATGTAATCCATTACAATCCTTTCCATCTTAGAGAAGGATAAATCTAACTCACTCCTTACTTCAGGAGGTAGTTCCTCTCCCAACTTGTCATCCCTTACCTGCAGTTTAAAGAAGCTAGTCTGTGGTGGTAGTAGAGCAAGCATAAGCTTAGCTGCTAGTGTCACTACTGCCTTAGCTCCTACACTCTGCCAAGGTGAGGGAAGACGTTTGAAGTTTTGATTTGTACTTATATCATCTCTAATTAAATAAGGTAATGTTAACTCAGAGCAGTCTACAGCAGTATCTAGAAACTCAGTCCTACCAGTACTTAATTGATTATATCTTACACGTGCCTTCATGCTGCTGTACCTCCTAGGCCTTGTTGATTTGCACCAGCTGTGTTAAGTGCATTCCTATTTAAAGATACAATAGAGGATGAACCACGTGGGTTCTTAGATAACAAAGCATCAGATGGTTTAGCACCATAAGTTACCTTAGCTTCTTCACCTTCTTCTTTAATTAATTTATCTTTAGGTATCTCTTTTGGTTTTTGAGGTGGTGCTTTTACAATAGGTAAAGGTGCTTGCTTTGGAACCTTTGGTGGTTTTGGAGCGCTTAAGCACATAATTATTCTTCCTCTGTTAATGTTTTAAAATACTCCACAACGCTGGCCTGACCAGCATGATACATGATCTCTTCAGAAGACATCTTAGGGTGAATCTTTTGAGGTGGAAATGTCTCCTGAAGATGAACAAGTATGTCCATCAGACGGTCTCTGTGAAGTTTAAGCGTAGCTAGGGAGGTTTGTATTTGCATGTTCAAAAAATGCTGGCATTCTTGCTGCCTTGGTGTCAGAAAATTGTGGTGCCTTGCCTTGATACATTAAGTTATCGCTAGCATCCAGCCAAAATTTTTTGTCTAAATATTTATCGTCAGTATTTATACCTAGGGGTTGAAGAACCCAGTTAATGGTGGCCTTCCTAAGTTTATCCAAAGATTCACTAGGAGATAGGCCCAACTCGTGACATACAAGGCTATTAGTGGCCACGTGTATTTGTTCGTCTCTGGAAATATCAGCTGATACCGTTCTGAGACCAGGATCCCCACAAAACCTAAAAAAAGGCAGA
>VTLG01011360.1_pt1 | contig 24307 bp, 39 predicted proteins | sample 4694571 | NCBI WGS metagenome assembly VTLG01 (sample SAMN12604809, study PRJNA352737) | marine metagenome | biome: ENVO:00000447; feature: ENVO:00000209|ENVO:00000569|ENVO:01000036; material: ENVO:00002151; isolation source: viral sequences binned using virsorter ...
GAAGCTTTGGTAGTTCAACTACGAAGTAATAACAATTAACCGAGGTAGGGTGTAAAAGCCCTACCTTTTTATAGGAGATAAAAAACATGAGTATTCAAGGACCGATAAGTTCGTTCTCTGTTACTGCTGCTGGTTCTAATCAAAGTATATATGCTGGTCCTGCTAGGATTTTAGGTGTTTATTATATGAATGATGCTGCTACTGGCACCATTGTATTATACGACGATGCAACGGAGGTATTTAAAATACAAATACCAGATGGCTCTTCAACAGAAAACGCAAATTATATTGAATTTCCAGGTGATGGAATTAGAGTTGATACAAGTTTAAAATATACATTTACATTAGTTAAATACGGAACGATTCTCTATCAAAAGGGATAGTTCTAATGAGATTAATATTTTTTGTATTAATTTTTATTTTAGTATTTGGTGTAATAACCACTGCTAAAGGAGCTGATACAAATACTGTATCGAGTACAGTAGTTACAGATAAATCTGTACCTACTGCAAATGCACCAAGTGTCGTTGTAAACAATTCAGATATATGTAAGACAGCAGCGTCGACCGCGGTTCAAACCCAGGTTTTGGGAATTGCGTCTGGAATCACAATCACTGATGAAAACTGTGAACGAATAAAATTGTCACGCTCGCTTTACTCTATGGGCATGAAAGTAGCTGCTGTTTCAACATTATGTGCTGATCCACGCGTATTCGATGCCATGCATATGGCTGGGACATATTGTCCTTACATGGGTGCTATAGGAGAAGATGCAAAAAAAGGATGGACAGAAAATCCTGATATGGTTCCAGAAGGATCATTAGTATTTAAGAAAATAGAAATTGAACAAAGAGAACAACAAACAACTGGACTAACAGATGGACAAAAACTTGCGAAATTTATTTTATTTAGTATGGCTATGCACTCTGGCGTTGTGGCCTTCTTCCCTTAAAGCAGAATGTCCTGTTACTTCAACAGGATTATGTACTCCAGGTGTTGAAGAAACAATCGTCATAGATGAAGTTGAAACAATTGAATACGAAGCTGATGGCTATACAGTCACTACAGAAACGACCACTACAACCACAACAGTAACGACAACAAATCCTGATTCAGGCGATCTTTTAGATGGCGACAATGATTATGTTACATCAAAATATGAAGGTGACATGGATATTGATTGGGGTGGACAAGGACCAGCATCAATGCCATCTGGTAATAGTTGTTATAATCTTGGCACGGATAAATGTGCACAAATAACAGGAAGTGGTAATTCTACATCAACAATGGGTGTACCAGGAATGGGAACAACATTTATTCAAACAGTTGATATATCCGAACTAGATATAGAAAATGGTGGAAGAACTAATTACACAATAAAAGTGGATAAAAGAGATACACAAGATAGAATTTACATGCACATTACAGGTAAAGATGGAAATACATCAGTATTTAGTGGCACGGATATTTTATCTGAATCAGGAGTAGTAAGTGGCTTTCAAGAGTATGAAGGAGGATTTGATTTTTCAGGAAGTATTACAAAATTAACTATAGAAATAGGAGGTAGAGATATTAATCTTGCAATAGGACCCTTGTTCGATGACGTTACAGTTAATGTGCTCTATAACGTTGTTAATACGATAGTTACCGAACATATATTAAGTGTTGAAATGTGGGTGGCATATGGTGGCAGTACAGAAACAGAAGTCATAGATATTGTAGAAAATATTTTTGAACATAATGATGTTGTAGATGCTCCTGGCGATGATTTATATTTTGAACCAGAGTTTGATGAACCGGACATGGAAATGTCGTATGAAACTGTTGAGTATGAAATGGAACTTGAATTTGAAATGGATTTCGAGATGGATTTCGAGATGGACATGCCTGAAATGGAAATGGATATAGCCAGTATGGAATTTGAAATGGAAATGGAAATGGAAATGGAAATGGATTTTGACATGCCAGAACCTGAAATGGAAATGGCTGAATTAGATATTGAGATGCCTGAACCAGAAATAGAGGAAGTAGAAGTTGGACCAAATATGGAACCAGATTCAGAGACTGAACCAGAAATGGAAATAGAACCTGAACCAGAAATGGAAACAGAGGAGGTAACAAATGAATCTACTGAAGAAAATATGGAAGAAACTCCAGAAGATGTGGCAGAAGAGTCAGAGGCTGAAGAAAGCTCATCAGAGGCTGCTGAGGATGAAGGAAGCGAAGACGATATGGATAAAACAGAAGATAAGGCTGAAGACAAAGAAGAAATAAAAAAAGAAGAGTCTAAAAAAGAAATAGCAGCTAAAAAGATAGTAAAGAAGATGGGGGATAAAGGTAGATATGATTCAACAAATCAGTTAAAAACATTAATAGTTATGCAAGTTTTAGGAAATACTAAGACATTCTTTGACTCACAGAAAAAACTTAATGATAGAGAAGGATTTTTTACGGATTATATACTACCTGATACCCAAATAACTAACAATAATTTAGGTCAATATTACCTATTTGTGGGTAGTGAGGGTTTAATGAATGAAATAATAGATAGCCAGTGGCAGACGGATTTGGAGTAATTATGGCAGAAATGGAATTTGCAGGGATTAAATTTAAAGGCGGAAAAATCTTTGTTATACTTACAGCTCTAACTACACTTGGTGGTGGATTATGGGGTGGTTTTGAATTTTATAAAGACTATCTTAACATGAAGGAGCAAATACAGAATTATGTCGCTCCAGACTTATCTGAATTTGATAAAAACATTGCACTAACAAAAGAAGAAATGTCTAGTAAGACAGATATATTACAAACAGAAATTGATATGTTAATGCAAGAAATGGAAATGATGATGTCAGAAATAAGACTGGTGTCAGACGTAGCTAACGAACTTAAAAATGATTTACGTACAGATGTCAGAAGAGTCGAATCAATTGTTAATGACGTTGAACAACAAGTAAAAGAAGATTCAAGAGACAATGCAAAAGATCTTAAAGTTACCATTGATACCCTTGAAGATGACATGAAAAAACTAGAAGAGAGAATAAAACAAGCACAAAAGGAGCTAGAGGAAAAGATAGACAAGCGAATTAAAAGAGCGCTCGAAAATCCTCTTGGTGGATAATGGCAAACAAACAATACAGATGGTTTTTAACAAAACGAAATAGGGCTATGAAAAAGAATAATCCTATGGCAAAAGAACTTTATACCCCTCAGTATAAATCAAAAGTTGTAGAGAGTAAAAAAATATATGATAGAAAAGATGATAATGATTTTTATACCCACATGAAAAAAGAACAAGAACTTTTAAATATAGGCATGAAAGAATCATTAAGACAAAAAGAGGAAAGGACAAAAAAATGAAATTATCGGATAACACAAGCATCAGCATGCCTGCGAGGAATTTAATCTCGATCGTAGCCGCCGTTTGCATTGGCGTCTGGGCATTTTTTGGGATCCAGGAGCGCCTAAACCGGCTCGAAACTCGTGTTACACTATCTGAAGCAGATCTCACAAAAAACACAGAATTCCGCATAAAATGGCCTCGTGGTGAATTAGGGTCCCTCCCCGCCGACGCTCAGCAGGACCTTTTAATTGAATTTCTTAGTTCACAATTAGAGGCTATGATGGCTGATATGGAGAGTATGATGTCAAATACCGTGAATATTAAGAGAGCACAGCAGGATATAGAACGCTTGCTTAATGATGTGGAGAAACTAAAAGATAAAATTAGGGAGTCCAATGGAAATTATTAGCGTGATACTTATGTTCGTTTTTGGGAACATGAATGACCAAAAAACTCAAATGACACAGTATATTCCTATGGAATCACTATCTGCATGTATGAAAGAAGTGAGAACCATGAAAAAAAAGAAAACAGAATTTGTTAAAGATGCTTTTTGTGGTCCTGGTATTGTACATATAGAAAATGATGAAGTTATTGCCCTTTATAATGAAATACCTGAAGGTGCTACACTGGTGAAGAAAAAAATAAAAAAAGAAGCATTTGAGAGATGGTCTCTTCGTGCTAAGGAAAAGTGGGACTAATGGAACCAGTAACTATAGTCTATATATTCTTTGGTACTTTATGGGTAGTAGGTGCCCTTACCTATTTGTAAAATATGGTTAAAAGGATTACTACACAAACAGACTATTTTACTCCTGTTAGAAAACGAACAAGTATTGGTAATTCAACGAGATCTAAGCCTAAAAATAAACATAAATTAAAATCATGGAAAAAATATAATCGACAAGGAAAGATATAAAGGGTATTAATATGTTAATCAAACAAAGGAGATTGTTATGCCAAAAGGTAAAGGAACTTATGGGTCTAAAGTAGGAAGACCTCCTAAGAAAATGAATATGGGTGGTCGTACAGGCGACATGATGTATTCAAGAGGTTATGGTGTTGATGAAAGATCAAAACGTATGCCTACTATGTTAATGGATCGTGGCCCATCAAGAATGCAAAAAGGTGGTCGTGTTGGTAAAAAAGAACAAGGCTACAAAGATAGAAAAGATGAGTCTATTGCAATGCGTATAAGAAAAAAACGTACACCTAAACAATTAAAAGCTAGTAGAGATGAATCTTACGGCAAATTTGGTAGGGGTAAAGGCAAAGGTGTTATTAATAAACGTGGAGGCGGAATAGCAAAACGTGGCTTTGGTGCATCTGGTAAATAATTTTAATGCCTACATATGCGAGCACAGCTAACTTTGATCTTTCTATTGATGAAATTGTAGAAGAAGCTTTTGAACGATGTGGATTGCAAGATAGAACTGGATATCAGTTAAAAACTGCACGCCGTTCATTAAATCTTTTATTAGCGGAATGGTCTAATAGAGGATTAAACTTATGGACGATAAAAAAACAAACTGCTGCATTAACTGCTAATACCACGAGTTTGTCAGGAACTGATTTATATGGTTCAGGCGCTAATGCAGCTTCTGAAATTGTAGATATTACTGATTTAGTTATAAGAGATACTAATAATAATGAGTTTTCTACAACTCCTATTAGTCGCTCTACTTATTTAAATTATACAGTTAAAACAACAAGTGGAAGACCTACACAATTTTATTTTGAAAAAACTATTAATCCGACTTTATATTTATATCCTGCGGCTGATCAGGCTTATACGGTCGTATTTTATGCAATGTTGAGAATGAAAGATTCTGGAGCTTATACTAATAATAATGAAGTTCCTTTTTCATTTTTACCTTGTCTTACGGCAGGTCTAGCCTATTATTTAGCTTTAAAATATGCTCCTGATAGAACTCAAATTTTAAAATTAGTTTACGAAGAAGAATTTAAAAGAGCAGCAGATACTAATAGAGGTAATGTTAGCTCTCATTTTGTTCCTTATATAGGTATAACAGGAGGGAGTTATTAATGGGACGTTATGCATCAGGTAAATTTGCACTTAGGATTTCGGATCGTTCTGGCATGGCATTTCCTTATAATGAGATGGTGCAAGAATGGACAGGTTCCTGGGTTCATGTTTCAGAATACGAGCCCAAACAACCTCAATTAGACCCTCAATATCATCCTACCGATCCTCAATCTTTACAACATCCAAGACCTCAAATTGCAGATTCTACTGTATATGTAGGAGATAATACTGTGAGAAAAGCTACCGGAAATATTGTTCTTTCTCCCAATGGTGATGTATTTGATGGAACGGGAGATGGTCAAGCTGTTAATTCTTTTCAAACCTTATTAGAACCTGTTACCAATTATTATGCAAACGGCGTAGCCTATGCATCTACTCAAAGAAGTATGATGCCTCTGAGTGTACAACAACCTCAACAAAGGACACAGTTGTTATCTAGGGTTGGAAATGTTACAGTGAGCACATCATGACCGATTATTCAGATTTAAATACCAATGTAAGAAATTACACCGAAACAGATACAAATATTTTATCTGACTCAATTATTCAACCTTTTATTAAATCTATAGAAGATCAAATAATGAGAACAGTAGATCTTAATTACTACCGTAAATATGATTATGCTACTTTAACTGTAGATAATCCTTTTATTCCTCTTCCTAGTGATTGGCAGGCTACCAGATATATGCAAATATATGATGCTAGTTCTTCCACTCCTGACAGAACGTTCTTGATACAGAAAGATATTTCGTTTATGAATGAGTATTGGCCAGATAGAACGGCTAATGGTACTCCAAAGTATTATGCTATGTGGGACCAAGATACGCACTATGTTGCGCCAACACCAAACGTTGCTCTGAATACAGAGCTCGCATACACGTACAAGCCTGATGGTTTATCAAGTACACAAACATCTACTTGGTTAAGTCAAAATGCTCCAAACGTGCTTTTATATGGTTGTATTTTACAAGCTCTTGGATACTTGAAAGGTCCAGCAGATATGATACAATATTATGATAAAATGTTTAACGAGTCTGTGCAGGCTCTCGCAACATATGAGATGGGGCGTGACCGCAGAGACGAATTTCGAGACGGCGTTATTCGTATCCCTCTCGAGTCAAAGAACCCATAGGAGGTCAACATGGCAATTACTCAAGCTGTTTGCAACAGTTTTAAGGTGGAGATTCTGAAAGGCTTGCATGATTTTACAGCAACGACAGGGAACACTTTTAAATTAGCGCTTTACGATTCAGAAGCAACATTAAGTAAATCTACAACAGTATTTCAACAAACTGACGAAGTCGGTGCATCTGGAACATATGCTGAAGGCGGAGGAGCATTAACTTCGGTAACACCAGTATTATCTGGTGATACGGCGGTATGTGATTTTTCACCTGATTTATCTTTTACAAGTGCAACAATTTCTGCACAAGCTGCTGTAATTTATAATAGCTCAACAGTATCAGGATTAACTACGAATGCTGCTGTTTGTGTTTTAGATTTTGGTGGAGTTAAATCTTCATCTGCTGGAACATTTACAATTACATTCCCTGCTGCTACAGGCAATGGCCTCACGTCAAGTACTACAACCCCCACAGTTGTAACTGATCAGATTATATCTGTTACTGCTGCTGGTTTAACATCTACTGTAGGTGATGCAGTTGGTACAGGTCTTGCTATTGCAGAACCATCTGGTGTGGTTGCAACATGGCAACCTATTGGCACATACATTGTTCAATCGGATTTTATTTTTCCTATTACAGGTACATCAGCAAGTACTGCTGTTGGTACAACAAGTCAAAGTGTTGATATACGAGTTGGATGGAATAGATCTACAAATTTAAATACAGGTGCGGCTGTTGGATGGGGTGATGAGGCATGGGGTGCTATTAGTAATTCTCCTAGCGCTACAGGATCAGGTTTAACTTCAAGCTTAGGAAGTCTTAGTGTTACTACTGATCAAATATTATCTCCAACTGCTAATGGTTTAACAAGTTCTCTTGGTACATATTCAATTACAGGAGATGCTGGAATAACTATTGTAGCAGCTTCAGAACCTGAATTAGATGCAACAACAGGGTCGGTAGACATAAGTATTAGCCCAACGGTTGAACCGGCAGGACAAGTAGGTACTTCTGCTGTAGGAGATGTATTAACATCTATTTTTGTTACAGGAGTTAGTGCTACTGCTAGTGAAGGTGATGTTACTCAAGAAACGACTTATCTGGCTCCAAGTGAAGAAGCTACAGTTTCCGTTGGAACAGTAAATATTGAGGGTTCAGCAGTCTTTACAATTACAGGAGTTTCTGCTACAAGTAGTACTGGAACATTAGGCGGGATCTTTTGGTCTGAAGTCGATGATTCTAACAGTTCTATGAGTTGGACAGAAGTTCACAAGGCTGCATAAAAGTTTTGACAAACTTTATAATAATCAATAAAACTTTATTAGGAGATTAAATGTCAACGTATTCAACAGGGCTAAGAATAGAGCTACAAGTTACAGGTGAAAATTCAGGTACATGGGGAACTATTACCAATAATAACTTTTCTCAAGTATTTGAGTATGCAATTGCTGGTGTTTATGCTGTACCCGCAATTACAACTGGAACATCAACAACTTTAACAAATGCCGATGGTCCTCAAACTCAAGCAGCCAATCAAGCAAGACAAAATACATTATTATTTAGTGGAACTGTATCGACAACTCATACTGTTCAATTTCCAGCTACTGAGAAGACATACGGAATTTACAATAATATTTCAGGCGGTGCAGACATATCTGCAAGGCTAGGAGCTACAGGTAATACACTTACTATTTCTAACGGTAAATACCGTTTAGTAGCAACAGACGGAACAAATTGGTATGATATATTTTCTCTTGCTGGATTAGGTGAAACATGGGTAGAAAAAGACAATTCCGATTCCCCTTACACAGCATCTTCTGGTGATAATATTTTTGTTGATTGCTCGGCAGCAGCAGTTACAATAACGTTGCCATCTGGTCCATCAATAGGGGATCAGGTGAAAATCGTAGACGGCACAGGTAGTGCTGCTACTTATAACATTACAGTTGGTCGTAACTCTCAAAAAATTCAGGGAGCTACATCAGATTTAACAATTAGTACTAACAATGCTGGTGTTTCTCTGGTATTTTACGATGCAACTAATGGGTGGAGGTTGAAATATAACGACTAATGGCTAATTTACAAGATATAACAAATAGAAGTGAAGTAGGTACGATTAAACCTTGGGGTAAATCAACGGCACCTGCTGGGTATGTACTATGTGATGGTGCAGCTATTTCAAGAACAGATTATGTTGATTTATTTACAGTTGTAGGAACTACCTATGGTGCTGGAAATGGATCTACAACTTTTAATGTACCTAACCTTCAAGGTAAAATGCCACAAGGATATGATGGTGGATCATCTTATGATATGGCAGACACAGGTGGAGCTAATACAGTTACGGTTTCAGTAACAAATAACCAAGCTGCCACTAACTCTATTACAAACAATCAGTCAGTCACAGTAACAGGAAGTATTGATAATACTTCACTTACAACGGCTCAATTAGCAAGTCATTTACATCCTGTGCAAATGGTAACAGAATCTCAAGTAGCACCATTTGTAACAGCTCAATTAGGTTCGCCTGGGAACATTTTAACTTCTCCAGCTTCAGCAAGACAAGGTTATAATCCAACAGTTAATACATGGATGAATAATTCTGGCTCGGGAACAGGACATAATCATAGTCATACTTTATCAGGAACTTTAACAGGAACAGTGGCTGTTACAACTGCTTTAACAGGAGCTGTAACGGCAGCAGGAACAAATACATTTTCACCTTATGTGGTGGTTAACTATATTATAAAACATTAGGAGAATTTATGGCAACACAAATTGTAATAGGAAACGGGAGTTATATTTGTTTAGATGACGATTTTCATATTTCATGGGCTGATAAAGGAAAAAATTGGAATGATGCATGGCTTCCTAATACTATTCATGCTGTTATTTATAATGATTTAGTAGGGGATAATGAAATTCAAAATGTAAACCCATCTAATGGTAATATGACAGGTAATACTTCTTTAAGCTCTACAAGTGATACAGTAGGAACCACGACTATTGCTGATTTATTAACATGGGGGGAAACGCGACAACTTCAAATTCAAGAAGCTATATTAGATTATAATGCCGCAGTTGCTGATGATGCTAAAAATGGTACCTCTAATGCTGCAGGAAAATCTTGGCAAGATTACGATCCTAATTTTTCTTAAAAAATACTTGTACGCTATATCTTAATTGTTGGCTAAAAGGAGCAATCATTGTTACTCCATGCCAAAGTTTATTTGAATTAAAAACCATTTTGTTAAATTCCGGTTCTACTACATTTAGTTTATTTGATTCGTCTCTCCAAATAAAAAGACCTCCATCATCAGAATCCCAACTATCATTTAAATATATGGTACTTGCTGCTTCAACATGTGCATCATTGTGAAAAGGAATAAAACTTCCTCTACCCCATATATAAAAAAGTATTCCGCAAATTTTTAAATCTTTGTTTATAACTTTTTTTTCTTTATAAATTTTTAAAAATCTGTTTGTAAATTTTTCAAGGTTTAATATAGATACTTCTTTTCCTTTATTTACAATAGATTCATCCCAAGCCAATTGATTTACTCTCCAAACATAATTGTCTTGATTTTCTTTAACATAATTAATGACATCATTAATTAAGTTTTTATCTAAAAATTTTTTATAAATTTGTATCAATTAATGAATCCAAGTAATTTTTATTTTCGTTAGCAATTTCTGTTGTTAGTTCTTCTTTTAAATGTTCATAAGGACCATTTTTATTTACATAATGTAAGAAAACTTGATGATGCCAACTAGGTTTTGGTTGGGTAAATATAGGTCTCCAGTGTTGTACTTCACATCCTTTATAAATTACCCCATCTCCTATTTTAATAACAATAGGTAAATTTTCAATACATAATGGCCATTTATATTTTTTATCTACATAAGAAAAATTTAAAGTTAAAGACACACTAATTTCACAAGAAGGTCTGTCTTTGTGTTTTACTAACTTAGCACCTTCTAAATAAAGACGACTATAACAATAGATAGGTTTTAAAGATAAAGATGTTTCTTTCTCAATTCGTGGTTTTAAAAAATGTAACAAATGTTTATATATAATATAATCTTTTGAATGAGTGGAATGAGATTGAGGTACTACAACATCAGGAGTAAAAATAGGCTCTGATAAAGAAAAAGAAGTTAAATAATTACGCAGATCTTTATCTATTAAATTTTTAACATATTTATATTGTTCTTTCATCAATGAACCCAAGTAATAACGGCATGTCGATCACCTCCACTTACTGGTAAAACAGCATGAGGATAACAAAAATTACTTGGAAAAATAAGTGCGCTTCCTTTTTTCTTAGGTATTTTATATTCTCCTCCAAAAAATGCAAATTCACCACCTTTGAAATTATCATTAAGTAAAAAAGAAATGCTAATTAATCTAGGTTGTAAATCAAAATGATCCACATGTTCTTTATAAAATCCATTATTTTTACCTATATATAATAAATGATCATAACCTGTATCTTCAATGGTATTTCCAAAAGTAAAACTAGGAATATCTTCATTATATTTTTTAAGAACCTTTGATACAGCTTCATAAACATCCGTAGTAAATTGATCATCTAATTTTTTAGCATAACAGTTTCTATAGTCTTTTTTTATTTCTCCTCCACCTGTAGAAGCTGTAAAAAAATTTAAATCTTTTTGATTAATAATAGCATCACATAGAGAGTCATCTAAAGATTCAGGATATAATTTAATAAAATCTTCTAATTTTTTCATCTGTAATCTTTTTTATACCAAAAATTATTTTTATATTTATCAAACATTTCTGTAAGAACAGTGTGAAGAACTTTTGTATGTCCTGGTTCGCTACGCCATCCTGACCACACCCTCCATGATTCCCGTTTAAAAGGAATAACTTGAATCAGAGGCTCTCCTTTTTTAATTAAAAATTGTTTATCTCTTTTATTTAAAATAAAAGGAAAATGAATTAAACTTTTATAAACATCCGTATCTACCACCCCTGACAACATTTCCCATCTATCTTCCATCCTATTCATTGGATGAACAAATAAACAACTATAACCAGGTGGTGTTAATATTAACCATTGATTAAAAAATTTTCCTGCTTGTTCACCTATTTTATTATGCCATTCTGGAGGTACTTGTTTTTTATCATGATATTCTGGCGTATGATTAGGATCGGAAGGAACGATAGAAAAATCCTTTTCTGTAGGATTAATTAAATAATCTTGATCAAAAGGAATAACATAGCCACTAAACATTGCATCCATGAAAGGAACACAAGTTTTTAGTGTTCCACTTTTCATATCATTTTGATAAAATCTTTCTAATTTTTTATAGGGTTCAGGAATAAATACTTTTGCTGGTTTTGGATTAGGATATATAGTTTCCATGCCTTTCGCATGACAAATAAATTCAATTGTTTTACTTTTTTTCATTTTTTCCTATGGGTGTAGCAATAAAATTGAAAGACATCGACCGTCTAGTCTCTCCTTTAGTCTTTACTTTAAATGGCATTACATAATGAGTATGATTAGCATTAAAAATAAAAAAATCTCCTACCTCAGGTTCTATCCATATTTTTTGATTTTCAAATCCACCAAATCCTAATTGCCCGTCATGAAATTTATGAGGATCTTTTACATCATTAATATATTCAGGAATATTTAAAAAAAGAACAACAGAAAAACCTGTACCGTTGTGATGAGTATGAGGAGGGTTATATTCTCCTTCTTTCATATCATTAATCCATGCACTTATTATATTAAGATTATAAGGGTCTACAATAGAAGTACAATTATGCTGTTGTAATTTTGTAATATGAGCAAACATACACTCAGTAAGAAGAGGATAAATAGTAGATGATTGTAAAATATCAGTTATACTTAATTCTGTTTCCAATCTTCCTGCTAAACGAGATCCATAACTAGAAAGTTTATCTTTTTCTTTATCAAATATCATATTTAAATTTTTTACATGTTCTAAAGAAATAGAATATTGAGATATTATTCTACCATCGACAAATACTTTTTTTAACATTTCATTTCTCCAAAAAATCCAATAGATAATATAATACGAGGTGTTTTAGAAAAAACACGATGTTTTTGCCCATGAGGAATAAATAAATAATCTCCTGGACTAATAGTAAATTCTTGTCTTACACTTCCACCAAGAAAAATTTGATAAGTAGTATTTCCATACAACCCTAATAAATGGACATCTTCTTTATCTACATGAGGAGTACCTAAATTAGATACCAGACTTATAAATAAATCAGAATTGTCATCGGGATGAGAAACATAATTAAATAGTCTTTGAAAAAAAGTGTAATACTCCATAAAAGTATTAATATTATTAAGTCCTCTTATTTGCCAAATACCATATAAATCAAAAATTCTACTTTTACACAACATAGCATAATGCTCATGAGAATCTAAAAGTTTAGAGAGCCAAGTAAAATCTCCTTTTAATTGATGAAAATTTTTTACTAAAGTTGGTTTGCGTGTTTTAATATTTTCTATATGTTTAGGATCTTTAATAATCATTAGTTTCCCTTTTATTGTGCCATAAACATTCATAATTAATAGCCACCGTAATTCTTTCCTTATTGGATTGATTATTAGTCACACTGTGCACCATTGGACCAGGAAATAAAATTATATCTCCTTCATTAATATTAACAGCAAGAACTTCTTTATTTTCATCTTTTTCACTCATCGCATTAAAATTTTTATTATAAAGTAAAAATCTACTTTTACTATCTTTAGGAATAGAAACAAAATATACACAAGCAATAACTCCTTTTCCATGATGATGAGGAATAGCATGATCATTTTTTCTATATAAATTAGCCCATGCTTCAAGAGTCATAATTTTATTAATTTTATATTTTTCTTTTTGTATAACTTCATGGAGAAAAATTTTAATTTCTTCTGTAATATCTCTAATAGGAGGGTATTCATGGTGAGAGCGCCAAGATGTTCTTATGGCTTTAACATTACATTCTCGCTCTGGTTCGGTCGAAAATTGATGGATATCTTTATTTTTTTCTATTGTCATAATATCTTCTACTTGTTTTTTAAAAACTTCATGGTTAGGCATTTTAGCTGACCACATTTTATCTACAAAAAGAGTATGGGATTCAATCATAAATCTTCTGGTTCAAACCACACAATGGCAGAATATCTCCTTAAAGAATCTGAATTCCATAAAAGAGGGCTATGCCAACAGTCTTTGGCATCAAACAAAACAGCTCTATTTTCTAAAAACCCTATATGAGTATTTAATATTAAATTATCTTTTTCTTTTATATAAAACCCAGTTCCACAGTTAATATCTCTTTTTGCTTTAATATAAATAAGAAGATGTTTTTCCCCTTTAAATAGTTCTACATCCGAATGAGGTGTAGGCTCTCGTGTACTTACCATTGTCCAGGCACATGTATTTGCTATTCTTTTTATCCCACACTTAAAATTTTTTCTTAAACATGAATCTATAATGGAAACAAGAGGGTCTTTCGGATCTATCTTAGAAGAATAAAAAACATGATCCGTTGCACCATAATCTTTTTTTTGTACAATATCAAAAGCAGAAAAAGAAAAAGTCTCAATATTTTGATATATTTGATCAAAAGTATCTTGAGGCAAAAAATTATCGCAAATCTGTAGATTTAATCCCATTCTTTTTTCTTTTCTTTTTTTATAACAGAAAATAGTGTATATAGCAAAGAGGAATGAGTCAGAAAGAAAAAACAGTAAAAATTATTGATGATTACTTTGAAATAGATTGGTTAAATTATATAGCTAAATTATTTAAACATGAGTATATATGGGCTCCTTCCAATAATGTCGCACCCAGTACTCCTGGGTATCCTAAAAGTCATGGAGGACAATATTTTTTAGGGTCTCAATTATATAAACGTCAAAATCTTAATTCTATTAAATACGGAGCTAATGGCCCTGAATTTTCGGAACAATTTATTGATCCTTTTAATTGTTTTGTAAAACAACACGAAGAATCTACTTTAAATTTTTTAGATCAAATTCAATTAAATTGTTATTTTAAAGATCTACCTAGTGAAGGCTCTTATCATGCGGATAATTTTGGAGATCCTGAATTAAAAATAATGATTTTATTATTATCTGAGAATGGTATTTATGAGAAAAAATGGGGAGGATCTTTTTATTATAAAGATGAGGAAAATAAAGAAGTAGAAGTTCCTTTTAAACATGGCCGTTTAATTTGTTTTAAAGGAGGAGTAATTCATAAAGCTCATCCTTTTAATATTACAAATGTTCCTCGTTATTCTATTCGTTGGAGCTATCGTTCTTATTAATGTCTACATTATTTATTAAAGATAATTTTTTTTCAACCGAAAGACATAAAACTTTATGTGAGGAAATGTTGCAAATATCTTATAAACCTCCTCCTTCTGAAATGAGAAAAAAATCAAAATCATGTTATTGGCATGAATTTGTATTATCTAATGGCGATCCTACACAAATAGAAATAGGTCAACTTATTCAAAAGTATTTTTATTATGAAGTTCAATCATGGTGGCGTACTATTTATACGATGGTAGGACCAGCTCCAGGACACTCGGCTGATCCTCATACAGATAAAGATGAGGGAAGAATTCATTATCAATGTTTAATTTATATAATGGGAGATGAAAGAATTACCAATGGTACCGGTTTTTTTACTACTAAAAAAATAGGTGATAAGGTGGAAAATACTTTATCTAATCACATTGGTTTTAAACCCAATAGAGCTATATTTTTTGATTCTGATATTAAACATACTCCTTTACATTGGTCTGGAGAATCTAGTTTTCGGTATTCTATTGGTAATTTTTTTAAATAATCCTTTGTCAAGAAAAATATTTAAATTGTTTTCTTGATAAATCTCTCACACATGTTTAAATTAATTCTCACCCAAAATTACAATCACAGGAGAAAAAAATGGAAAATCAAGAAATTTTAAAGGCTATTGCTACCCTTGCAGATAAAGTAGGTAGATATCATGAACGTTTATTAGTAGTGGAAAGAGAAAAAGCAAAATTAGAGCACACATTATCAGAACATTTAAAAGGGTGTAATTGTCATGATTCTTCGAGTGAAAAAGTAATGGTAGAGGGAAGTAGTGCTGATATGGAATGTGAGGCTTGTAGTGCCTAAGTAAGAAATCGTGCTCTCATTTGTATAACGCGTCGAGGTACATCAACATTAATAGGACATACTTTATGCCACACATTGTTTTTTATACATACAATTCTATTAGAATAAGGAATAGAAGCTAAAGGTAAGCCTCTTTCGGTATCAATTAAAGTTTCCCCTCCCCAATCTTTATCCCACTTTTTATGAATATAAAGAGAAAAATTTAAAGAATAATCTCCATCTGTATGCCAATTTATTCCAGCATTTTTATTATATTCATAATACTCCATACTAAATTCAATATTGTCTTTGCGTAAAGGAAAATGAGAACAGTTTAGTACATACTCAAAAAGTTTTTTAAACAAAGGATCTTTTACTGTTTCTTTCTTTTGAGTAGAGAGATGAAAATAATTATATAATTCTAATTCGGATTTTACTCTTTGTAAAAGAGGTTTATTGTCTTTTTCAAATAAAGCCTTATCCCAAGTTTTATTGATAGTTATATTAAGAAATTCTTTTTTTAGTAATTTAATAAAAAATTCTTCTGGTAAAAAATTATCAATAATTAAAGCTTTATTATCTATATTTAAGGGTTTATGCATCACATTCAATATTGAAGCTAATACTTATACGAGGATTTTCCGATAAATTTTTTTCTACATGATGAATGCATGATGAATCAAAAAGAACTAATAAATCATTATGAGGTTTAATACCTAAAGGAGGTCCTTTAATTTTTTCAAAAATCGTATCTACTTGTGTATCATAATTATCTAAAACTAAATTACCAGAATTAGAATAAGTTGAAATATAATAAACCCCAGAAAGGGATCCTGCATGTTTATGAGGCCAGTTGATATCTCCTTTATAATTAATGTTTGCCCACATCCCGTGAATGGTTGCTTTATTTAAATTAAATTCTTTTAAAGAATCATTGCAAATAGATATAATTTTAGTGGTTAATTTTTCAAAAGGACCTGTATGGGGTAAAAAATGTGATTGCCAACCAAACGATTCATTAGAGGCGCGTATACCATTTTTATCTCCTCGGCGTAAAAGTTCTATACTAGATTCTAAAATTCTTAAATATTCTTTTTCAAATCCTAAAAAAGTAGTACCATAAATATTTCTAGGAAATATTTTATTAAATTTCATTGTAATTATTTTTTAGGGGTAGCTCCAATCATATCCTCTAATTTAGGGGCGAAAACCTTAACATCGCGTCGTATATGATCTTTCTGAGTTTCTGTACTAGGGTCATTAATATCTTTTTCAACCTCTTCTTCTGACGAATACTCATAATTAGTTTTAGTATTAGTTATAAGAGTTTCTGATCGACAACTCCATTTAGGAATTTCTCTTCCATCACCTAGTTTTACTGTTCCAAGTTGTTTTGCTTCTTCAATAATTTTAGCCATCTTTCTTGCTCCTTTGTACTTCAATATTAAATGATAACACAATTCTCTCTTCTTGAGAATTATTTTCCTCTACTTCATGAGGAAGCCATGAAGGAAAAAATAAAATATCATTAGGTTTCGGGTTCCATGAAACGCGATGACTTGTATGAATACTTTCTCCAGGTTTCTTAGGAGGAGAAAGAATTTCTGCTTGAGGTCGAGGATCATGAAAAACGAGAGCTCCACTTTGAGGAGGTACTTGTAAATAAAACACACCTGAGAGATAATTATAAGGATGATTGTGAAGACGATTACGGCTTCCTGGACTATTGACCACCGCCCACATGCCTGTCATCGAAGGAATCATTTTATCATCAATAGATAAATGAGTCATTGCTTCTTGAGATAAATTAACAATTTCTGATTTTAATGTGCTAAATTTTTCATCTTCATGAAGATAATCATGACTATGCCATCCTCCTTGCGTGCTTTTTCCTTCAATAGTTTGAGGTTCTTTTCCTTGAAGATTTTTAATATCTTTTACAAGATCTTCATAGCCCGCTAAATTTAAAGAAAAAATAGGAGTAATAAATAAAGAATGAAGGTCGATTACAGATCTCCTTTGGTTATTTCTAAAACTGACACTGTGAGATGAATTTGATTAGCTGCATTTGCTTGAGCATATAATATATCCCCTTCTTCTAATACTAAAGGTTGATCTAATAATTCTACCGTATTATTTGCTGTAATACTTTTTTGATTAAATAAAACAAAAGTAGCAGAAGCACTTGTATCAGTATATTTCACATCAACTAAAGTAGCATTTGCTGAATCACTAGACACTAAAATAGATTTAACTAATGCAGTTGTAGGAAAAGTAGGAGGTGTTCCTGTTACACCAGGAGTTGCCGTAGGAACTGTATAAATAGCATTTAAATTAGTATTGTCAGCATCATAAGAAGAATTTTTAAATGTATCAGCCAAGGAACCAACTCCTTCCTGAAGATTTATCTTCTATATCTTGAGCATAGGTAGTATTAAGACCTAAAATTAATTGTTCAAGTAAACGAATAATTTGATCTATTTGTGATTGTTGATAATCAGGAGTTGCATTAGGTAAACGAGTAATTGTTATTTTAGCCATTATGTTTTCTTATTGTTACGTGCAAAAGTTTTAGCTGCCTCCACAGAACCAAATCCCCATTTTTTCAAAGCTAATGCTTTTCTTGTGGGTTTACCTTTTGCATCTTTCATTGGACCTTTCATTCCAGCAAATCGTGCCGCAAAAGAAACACGTCTTGGATTTTTACCTTTTGATACAGGGGCTTTTAAATTAGCACCTTCAGTTCTTTTAAAATGAGCCCTACCTTTTGCAGTTAGACCACCTGTTTTACTTTTATGTTCTTTTTTCATTATTTACCTTGGCTTCGACGAAGTGCTGCTGCAGTAGGTGCACCTTTGGCGCCTTTCTTACGCATAGGTTTTCCAGCTTTTCTTTTTTGATGTATATTATACCACAATCCTTTTTTAGCCGTTTTTCCTTCTTTAGTTTTATGATATCCTTTTTTCATTATCTTCTCCCATCTGGTCTAAGTTGTAGCTTCATTGAACCTAGTCTCCAATTTGTTTCATCTATAACATCGGTAGCAAAATTTAATTTAACTGATCTTCCTCTCCCTCTTACATTAATTTTCTGCGTTGTGCTACTCACATTTCCTGAAGTAGTCTGAGATGTAGTGGATTGAGGATAATCTTCTAAAGTCATAGTAACTGTAAGTTCTTTTGCTAAACTGGTAAAATCAGGAACAAATTTACTTACCGACATAAATTGATCGCCATCTCCAATTTCAATTGATCCTGTTGTCAGAGAAGCTGTAATAGCAGTCCCGTTAGCTTGGTTATTTCCTTTTTCTTGTTCATATACATAAGAAGCTCCTGCTGTAACTCCAATTGGAGTATTAGATACTCCTGTACTTGTTGTTGCGTTAGCTGTTACACTTGCATCATACTCACTAGAAATTGGATATTCATAGGTATAATTTCCAAGATACGTTGTTCTTCCAAGCGTAGATGTATACCATGTATTTTCTAAATAATTATAAACTACTACTCTATCAATTTGTGTGGCACTAGAAGAAGGATAAAACCACATAATTTCATTAAACTCAGGATTAACACCACAAGCTATATCATTTTTATTTGTAAAACTAATATCGTCATAAACATAATCTTGTACGGAACATGGCATTTTTTTAACAACACCATCATACATATAAAATGCATCATCACCCATCCAAAATGCTTTTCCGTTTACATCAACAGCCGCATGCTGGGCAATTAAACCACAGTTAGCACCTAATTGACGTTGACCAAAAGTAAAAGGTGTTCCAATAAATTGAACACCATGAAGAGATGTGTCAGTCCATACAAGGATTTGTCCTGTTGATCTTACGGCTCCCACGATACGCGAACCGTCAGCAATACGAAGTGAACCTGCCTCATTTTCAGCGGTAGGAGCCCATACAGTTAAACTTTCTCTATCACTCCATCTAAAAAATAAATCATCTTGTGTTGCAGCATTCGTCACTGTAGTAGCTGTACCCCATAAAAATAAATGTCTTGTATCAGCAGAAACTAAGTTAAATCGTGATGCAACCGGTGCTGTTGCCCCAAGGCTCACGGCTCTAGTGCTTGTTCCTCCAGAAGTGTCCCATTGATAAGTTCCACCATTTAAAACAGTAGCAATTAAATCTTCACCAAAATTATCTAAAGACCATTGTCTTGCATAAAGAGTTACACTTGAAGAAGATCGAGGCGTACTCCATGTACTTAATCCCCATGTTAAAACTCCCCATCCATAACCATAAGTTGAAGTAGCATTACCTACACTAATTTGATACTTGGCTGTAACTGACCCCCCACCAGCAGCCGTTGTTCCTGTAGCATTGGAAGGAAAAGTAATGGTGTAACTATTGCTATCAATAATAGTAGTTATTTCAAACTCATTATTAAATTCTAATCCATCTACAGTATTAGTAGCACTTCCATTATCAAATTGCACAAAATCACCAACACTAGCTCCATGACTTGCATCAGTAACCGTGACCCCTGCTCCTCCTGAAGTTGTCTCAAAAGGATTAGTTAGAGAAGCAGTTTCACGGATAGGTGTTATATCAAAAATTGCTCCTTCTGTATAAAGATAAAGTTTTCTATCGGTTCCAAGAGCTAAATACCTTGTACCATCTAAAGAAATCCAAGAATGAGTGTCTCTTACCACCCCAATGAGAGTTTCATTAGGATTAGGTAAATATTCCCATCCTTTCCACCGTTCTGGTTTTCCATAATGAAAACGAACTAATTGAGAATCAACATAACGTCGATCATCTCCAGCAGCATAAGGAGAGTCTTGTTTATCTACCCCAGGTTGAAATTTTAAATCTGTTAATTGCATGGGGTTCTATACTAAATTATTTCTTGTTTTGTGGCAAGAATTGAGTTCCTACATTACCTTTAAACACATAAGTACCGTGGTGATTTAATCCACTTACTACATCCGCATAAACACTTCCTCCAATTTTCTGCCATAATCGGCAAAATGCATAGTCTTCGGATAAATATCTTCTTGTTTCAGGTTCAATCATTGTATCAAAAAAAGAATAATTCCAATCTGAATTATCGTGATAATTAAAGTTGGTGTCATGAGGCTGATTTAAATGCTGATCTGATTTAAATTTTAAGTTGGGATAAGATTTAGCCATTTTTTCAAACACTTGCCTTTTTATTAACATAAATCCTGTAGCCCCGTCTAACACTTCTATAAATCCTTGTTTTACTTCAACATGATTAGGATTTTTAACATTAAGATTATATTCTAAAGAAGCTGCATGGAGCTCATTTAAATCAACATCAGGATTATTTATAATTCTTTTTTTTACTTTTCTCCAGTCAATAGCTTTTCTGGGATAAACGCCTGTAACCACTTCTTTATCTAATTCTAACATTCTAAACACCGTTTTTTCACTAAAACCAATATCCGCATCTATAAAAAGCAAATGAGTATAATTACCAGGATCATCCATAAATAATTGAACTAAGGTGTTTCGTGCTCTTGTTATTAAAGATTCATTTCCAATTGTACCAAATTGTAATTCAATGTTATGTTTAGGGGCTTCATTAACAAGGCGTAAACAACTTTTAAAATAATCGGCTGTAAGCATTCCTCCATAACAAGGGGTGCCTATAAAAACTTTTGGATTTATTTTATTTTTTTTCATCATTTTCTCCTTTTGTAACAAGAATTCCTTTTCTCTTATAAAAAATATTTAAAGTATAACGTGGAGAACTATCACCAAATGCTTGTAAATCAGTGTGCCATATTTTATTCCCATTAAAAAATAGGGCTCTATTTTCTACAAAACCTACGTGAGAAGAAAGTTTTCCATCTACAAAAAAACCTGTGCCGTTATTAAATAATGGTTTTCCTTTTACAAATAAAAGAAAATTAGCAATAGATCCTTTTTCTCTATCTACATGGACTTTTGGTTCTCCACTAGAATTATGGCGTAAATGTGCACTAATAGATAACGGTTCTAAAGGAGAATGAGGGAAAAAAAATTCTTGAATTCGTAACAAAAGAGGATCGTCTTTAAATGTATCTAAAGGAAAAGTATGTCTTTTACCATATACTCCTGCTTCATTTTTTACATCTCTAAATTCTATATTAGAAAAAGTTTCTTGAAGAGAGGTTAATGTTTCTTGTCCTAAAAAATTATCAACATACTGCACATAAGCCGTATTTTTATTGTGTATCACTGTAACTTACCACCAAATATTCTATTTTTTTTACCCAGCATCTTGGAATAGCAATTGAACCTCCACCATTTTGATCAGGTTTTTCTAAATTATCTTTTTCTTCACTAAAAGATCGCATTATTACCACTTTCTTTTCATTCTTTACAATTAACCACCCAACCTCTTGACATACAGCAAGAGGGGCATTTAAAATATCTTTTATTTCAAGCCACCCTGTTTCCATATCACGAGCATCTTCCCATGTTACACGGACCATAGGAGTTTTTGTAATATCGATCATTTTTTATTTTTATAGAATTCTTTTCTTTTTGTTGTTTCAGTGTTTCCTCCGTGAGGATCACCTTCCTTTTTTATTAATTGTAAATTAAAAGATACCGATCTTCTCTCTTCATTTTTTGTTCGAAAAGGATAGACACCATGCGCTAACCAATTAGGAAATAAAAATATATCTCCTACTGTAGGAGAGTGTTGAAATTTATGTCCACTAAAGGTAGCTGCTTGTCCATTAAACCAACATATATCTCCTACCGTTGGATAATGATCTTCTTTTGCATATTCTTCTGGTAAACTTTTTGGTACCCGTAAATAAAAAACTCCGGATAATTGTCCTTCATGAATATGAAAAGGATTAAAGTCTCCCGCATATTGTTTTACAACCCACATTGACTCAATAACCATTTGACCTATAAATTCTGGACGAATTGTTTCATTAGCTGGAGGAATAGAAAGATAGGATTTAACCATTTCTCCAATTAAATGTATCATTGGTTGTGCTTCTTCTGATCCTAACCATTCAGGATCAAAACGTGTTTCTTGTTTTACATTTCCAGCAAGATGAGGTGCATGATCAAATTTTTTAGAATATTTTTTATCATTCATCATTTCAGATGATTTATTATCCATTAATTCAATTAAATGATTTGGTAACCTACCTCTCACAATTGTAGGACCAAAGGGTCGAATAGCATCAAATTTTAATAAGTGCTCTTCTTTTTTCTCTTTCTTTGCCATCCATCCCTTTCTTTACTATAAATATCTATTGTCATATAGCAATATTTTCCCTATAAATATATAATAAAATTGGCTTATCTCAACAAGTCTTGCCTTCTTGCTTTTTCAACAAAAATTACAGTTGCTATTAAAGGATTATGCATGATTGATGAACAATTTTTACAGACTATTCCCCAATATGGTATTGGTGGATTTGTTAAAAAAATATTTAAAAAGGTAAAAGATACCGTTAAAAAAGTTGCCCCCATTGCAGGTGCGGGTATTGGATTTTTAATTGGTGGAGCAGCAGGGGCAGGGATTGGATCAGGGATTGGTAGTTTAATTGCTGGAAAATCTCCTGAAGAAGCTCTTAAAAATGCTGCTTTAGGATATGGTATAGGCTCTCTAGCAGGTATTACTCCTGGACTTAAAGGATTTGCTGGAAAAGGATTACCTTTTACTTCTGGTTACGGAACAGATACTGGTGGTTTTGGTGCTATGGGAGATAAATATAATTTGTTTAATATGTTTGGAGGAGGAACCGGAGACAAAATTACATCATTGCAAGAACAAAATGCTGCTTTACAAACAGCAGCTTTAGACGGTAATACAGCCGCAGCCAATCAAATAGCAGTTAATAATAAAGCAATAGAAACTCTTCAAGTAAACGAAATTTTAAAAAGTGGAAAAACTTTAGGTGGAGGAAATTTAGGAACTGCTTTAACACTAGGCTCTCTTGCCTTACCGGCAGCATCTTATTTTGATGCTAAACAAGCACAAGATGATTTTGTTCCTGCTGATCCAATGGGGTTAAACCCATTGTACTATGGTGATCCTCAAGATTATCAAGTAGCTAACTTAGGGGTAGACCCTTATTACTATACTGACCTGCAAGATCACTTTGGTGTTCCTGTCTCAGATTTACCTACTAATTTTGTAAGAGCAGCAGAAGGTGGCGCAATTAAAAAAAGACATGGAGGTTCTTCTTTAATGGGAGAATTTTCTGGTAGTCCTCATACAGGTGGACCTTTTTATAGGGGAGAGGATAAAGGAACTTCTCCTGAAATCCCATATGATGAGATGCAAAAAGATCAAATGATGGGTTACTTAATGTTTAAATTTAGTGAAAATCCCTCTGCTTTTGAACAACAATATGGAAACGAAATGGCGGAATTTTTTAGAGAAATGATGGGATATAGAACAAAAGAACAATTACAAGAAGATACAGGAGCTATATTTGATGAAAATTCTTCAGAAATAATTGGATACAATCTTGCTCAAGGTGGAATAATACAATTAGCTGATGGATCAGAAAAATATTTTCCTCGTAAAAATGGACAAATAGATGGACCTGGAACGGGTACTAGCGATGATATTCCAGCTATGTTAAGTGATGGTGAATTTGTCTTTACTGCTAAAGCCGTTCGTAATGCAGGTGGTGG
>VTLG01012333.1_pt1 | contig 24305 bp, 22 predicted proteins | sample 4694571 | NCBI WGS metagenome assembly VTLG01 (sample SAMN12604809, study PRJNA352737) | marine metagenome | biome: ENVO:00000447; feature: ENVO:00000209|ENVO:00000569|ENVO:01000036; material: ENVO:00002151; isolation source: viral sequences binned using virsorter ...
TTTGCTTTGTCCTTCGAGTTTGGTACCTCCGCCTTGTTTATGCGAGACATCCAACTTATCGCCATTGCCATAGGTTCCTCTTTTTCTGTTTTCGGCATTTAGTGAAGCCCTCTTTTTCTTTTGTTCAGGTTTTTTGTTGTAATCTCGCTGATACTCCTGTTTAATTTTAAGAGCATTGGCGTGGGATTTATAGTAATTAGTACTTTTGCTTGCCATATAACCTCGTTTGAACTAATTCAGGGTTTACTTTAGGCATAATCTTGTTTAATTTATCTAATGGGTTACCATCATAAGCAACACCAGTGACATCATTTGTCTTCAGCCAGTCACAAGCTGCTTTAAGTTCATGGGCAGAAGCCTCGCCACTCTTAATTCGTTTAAGGAATTCTTTAGTGACGAGGTTATGAAGCTCATTGAAGTTTTCTTCAGTAGCTTTTTTCATGTTACAATGCCAGGATCTTCTTCCTCTCTAAGTTGTTTGAGCTGACGCGGGGTATAACCTTTAGGAATCTTTTTTTCTGGTTTTAATTTTTTCTTTACTGGGTCATAGTTATACCATCGACCTGTTTCCATTTCAATTTTCTCCAGGGAATAGGTTCTTTCTTACTAGACCTACTGCAGCATCATCGATGGTGTTGTCGGTAGACTTAGCATAAGCTTCCAAAAGGTCTACAACTAGTTTTTTAACTGATTTAGAACTCAAGAAGGTGAATAGTATCGGCTTAATTAGTAGAATCATTGTTTTTAGTGGTTTGGTTTTCTAATAATGACACAATAGGAACGATATCGTTACACATGTGCTCGACGCGTGAACCAGGTCTAAGGGTAAACCCTTTTTTCATAAGTTCGGCGCACTTCAGGGCGCGTACTAGTTCATAGTCCACGCGCATCTTTTCATTTTGACGTCTAGCTAGAGACTTACACATCTCAGTAATGGATGAATCCATAGGTACCATAAAGTTTATTTGAGCGCCGTAGTTCCAGCCTCTCGAATAACTTTCAGGATCATATGGTTTGTTCTCACTAGCTAACCAGAAAGGAGAAAAGGTCATGGTAGGCCCATTACAGGCTATACCACGACCATTATATCCTCCCATTTGTTGTCTACTTGGAGCACCATTGTTTTGGAATTGCACAGCTTGATTGGTCACATTGCCCGTTGCAGTGCTTTCAGGTGCCGCTGTATTATATGTTTCGTTCCCTTCAGCGTAGACAGGACTCGCTATTGCGAGAAGACTGATAAGGATACCGTAGTAGCGTTTGTTGTAATTGATCTGTCTATGTCGATTGTTTCTAATAGTACTAAACCAGTTGTTGCATCTGCTGCTCTGGTTACTGTCTCTAGTTGAAAGTCTTCTCCAGCTGTAGTTATTTCGAATACAGCATCTGAAGCTGTTATTCCGCCAGAAGAAGCTGAAGTAGCTGTAACATTGGTTCCAGTCCAGCTGTTTAATTCTCCGCCATAGACTTTTTGTTCGACCGTCTCCGTGACAGTCTGAACTGTTGTGGTGGTAGCGTTCATTGAGCCTTGAGTAAAGGCTGGTGTAACTGTATTTGCTCTTGCTACCGAGGGGGATAACAGTGCTAAGAGTATTAGCCATCGTTTCATTCGTCTTTTTTCTTGACCATAGGACAGTTTACGGGTGTATTGTTCCCTTTACCTTTAGAATTAGATGTGTTCAGGCCGAAGGTCGCCAGGGCTCCCGTAAACACGCTAGCCACGAACGTGATATCTCCGCTTGATCCTTTCTTAATCATCGGTAATTCTACATAGTTAAGGGTTATAATAAAGCCAGCCCAGACAACAACACCTAATCTTACAAAGGTGCCGAGTATCTGAATCTGTTCTTCTTTATCATCTATGCCATCTTTTAGCTTATCCAGCAGGTTCTTCTTTTGTGGTGTTTCCATTCAGTTTCTTTTGAATGCGTTTTGCTAGTTGCATAAAAATAGGTTTGAAGACTTTTACACAATGTTTAAATAAACTTGTAGCAGTTAATGTAGCAGCTACTGAAATGAATGCTGTAGTAGCTGCTGTAACCATTATCTCTTCTTGAGGTATTGGTATTGTAATATCAGTGAAGGGTACATTAACCCTTTGTACCTCAGCAGGAGCTGGTTCATCATCATCCTCATCTGTCTCCTTCCCTGTTGGACCTCTTAAAGCACCAGCAGGTACTAGCATAGGTTTAAAGGAAGGAAGATCTGCCGTCGGTAAATCTAAGTTAGGTCGAGGCAGATCTGGTACAGCAGGTAAAACCTGTGGAGGAAGATTAAAGGAGGGTAGAATAGGTGGGTCCATTTAGTCAGGTTCCCACGTGATACCACCATCAGGTACCTTTTTCCTATTTTCTTCAGTAGACAACCTTAACCAATTAGCTGGATACTTAGTACCATTCCTATCTTCAAAAGGTTGATCTAGATTTAATTTTTTACCATTTAATTTATATCCCATTAGACTGCCCTCGCTGTTTTATATGGTCTTTCTGCAAAAGCGATATATATGAGATCATTATTAAGGTTAATATCATTACCATCTTTTATAACTTTAAAACCATTAGAAGTTACTCGTAAATCTGAATAGCCATCGTCTTTCTCTGCATCAGTATCATTAAGTTCTAAGAAAGTATCGAAAGGATTACCAGTGCTATTCCTACTCAGATCATACTGCTGCCAGTCACCACCACCACTACCAATATGTCTTATTGTAATCCATGCAGGACGGAAACCGCAGTAGTTAAATTCTCCGTTAGTGTTAGCGGTACCTTTATATATACCCATATGTGAGTACCCAAATATAGGAGCCCAACAGTACATCACTGATTCTTCACCATCTGTATTAATACCTGCAGTACCAAGGTTTACGAGAGTATTGGTATGGGCAGTATTATTCCATGCCTGTGAACTATCGTAATACGCACCTGAGTCATTCAGATCAGTTCTTTTATACTCTGTATAACCCATATGCCATGTTACCCAGCTTGTGGCACTATCCCTGTTTTTAACAATTACTAAACCTGGTTTAGCATTAAGACCATGACCAATCGTTGTATTACTGCCATTCCCTGTAAAAGCAGTTATTGAGAACCCAGATGTTTGATTTACCCATTGATTCCCGGCACTTACATTTATCGCACCATCAGTATTAGCTTGTCCAGTATTACCAGCATCCCAAGCCCAGGCCACATGCGTTACATTGTTTGTATTAACAGAAGAATGGTCTCCAAGTGTAAATCCATCAGAATTAAACGTTTTAAGTGACTCTGCTTGTGTGCTTTCAGCAGCAGTAGTATTAGAGAAGAGACGTTTTGTAACACCTCTAGCAGCATCAACTAGAACGTGATCATTTGCTGCACTAGTAGGCTTAATCCAAACAAGTTCTGGTTGAAAATTAAAACCTGTAACCGCTAGTTCAGATCCAGTACCTGTATATAATTTTGTATCAAAGAAATTGTTAGGTTTATTTGTATTATCACCACTGAATGTATCATTAAGATTCTCAGTACAACATGCTCTATAACCAGCAGGACAAGGATATGCCCAAGGTTTTTGGCCAAAGTTCCATGTCATATCAGAGTTGCCAGTATTACTATCGTCATTCTGACCAAAGAACCAGAATTTACCTGGTTCTACAGGTATACTACTATAGGCTGTTCCTTGGTTTACTCCATTCTTATAAAATGCTAATGTACCATTATCAGCATCAAATGCTAAACCTATAACATCACCATCACCCCAAGTTGCTCCCCAGCTATTAGTTGTGGATCTATTAGTTGTTATTATCTGACCTCCTTGGAGATAACCATAACCAACATTACGAGCGGTATCAGAGTTGTTACACATATAAGTATTTAAATGTGTATCTCGTGCTAACATTACACCAGTACCACTGAAGGTTGAATTAGCTGTTGCTTCTGCGTACCACTTACCATAATGAGGTAGTCCAAAGTTAGAATGGATATGACCATAACTACCTGATGATACAGCCTTTAAATTAGCTTGTGTGACAGTCCAATTACTTCTTCCTGGTTGAAGTGTAGCGTAGTTGCCTCGTTTAGTAAAAGCTGTATTAGTTCTAGTATCATCATCACCACCTGGGACAGAGTTTGTAGGAGTATCAACGAATATATCTATATTTCTACTGTCAGCGATAACACTCTGATAATCTGTTAATATTTCATCATCAACTTCTATAGAGTATAGTTGATTACTAACTCCAGCAGTTACATATTGTTCGATGCTTCTTAATTCTCCTGTAAACCCTAAATCCTGCCAAACACCAGAACCAGATTGTGTTCTACTTATAGAGCTACCACGATTTACTTTGAAATAAGCACTCGGAGCATTACTAGTATCTCCATAGTACTGTACTCTTAATTTACTACTAACAGTAATAGGTTTAGGGAATTCTACATACATAGAAGCTGCAGTAGATCCAGTCTGAGCAGAAGTACCAGTATCTCCATCAAATATTCTATGTGGCCCTTTCCATGTTCCACTCTGAGTTATCCATCCAGTCTCTGATGTTACAGAATAGGACCAACCTTTACCTACATTACCAGAAACAAAACCATTTTTACCTGTCCAGTTTACTCTAGTTGGGGGATTAAAATTGGAACTATAGATCGCTGTATTATATACTCGGAAATCCTGCATATAACCTTTCCATCTAGTTGAAACAGCTGCACCCATGATCCAAGAACCTTCTGCTGTATCTGTCCCACTACTTGTTACTTCTTGTTGAAGAACGCCATTTAGGAAAAGTTTTAAACTAGATCCATTTCGTACAAAAGCAACATGGTACCAGGTTTCTTTAGTAATAGGGTTAGAACTAAATAAAGTAGCACCCCAAGTTGAGCCTGATCCATCTCCTTCTACGTATATTTTAGATCCTGAAGCATGAGAACTTCTCCAGAAACCCATATTAAAATCGCCTGCATTAAATATACTTCTGTAAGTATTATCATCAAATACTGAACTATCTGCCCAGATCCAGCCTTCAATAGTATAAGTTGTTCCTCTATCTGAAATAGTAAATGGTGGAGAAGATATAGTTAAGTTATCATCTGAACCATCGAATCGAATAGATCTATCATAAAATCTACTAGTAACACTACTGTTTTCAATACTGCCATTAGCAGTAACTGTCACAGCACTACCACTACCTTTTATAGTATGACTTTTATCAACTAATCCATTCCCTGGTATAGCTAAAACTAAGGCAGACGCATTACTATCTGTATTATATGCTACTGGGTGTTGTGCCCAATGACCAAATGCATCTGTTGTTTTTAGTATTGGTTTACCGCCATTAGCAGCAGATGGTTCTCTACTCTTACCGTAGTTTATCCAAAGATGGTCAGCACGCATAGTTGTTGAGTCATCCCATTTAAACCAGAAAGAGTTCTCACCAACTGTGAAATCTAAGTCTTTCAGATCTTTAGGAACCCAATCTCCAAGATCATTAAATTCACCAACTCCAGCGTCTACTGGACCTGCGCATACATGTGTATCAGGTAACTCTAAGACGCAAACATCTGCTAGTAGTCCACTACAGTAGCCATTGTTACCATCCCATCCGACATGCCAGCTATCATTAGCTAGAGCAGGTCCTGATGATGATGACGTCGAATCTAATTTACCATTAACATACAATTTAGATAAATTATCTTTATCATGTTCAAAGAATACATGATACCAACCAGTTACATCATTATAGTAGTTAACTGAATTAAAGTGATTAGAGTAATTATCATTTATTTTTATTCGACCATCTGAATCAAAGTAAAAGAAAAACCCAGTATTATCGTTACAGACGAAAACATCATCTCTATCACCTATTTCACATCGTTTGATCCAAAAAGATAGAAAGAAGCAAGCTTTAACATTACTTGCTTCATAACTGATTCTTGTTGTGTCTTCTTCTGCAAATCTAAGGCTTTTTTCTATTACATAAGGACCAGCAGAGTCATCTGTAACTGCAGAAGAACCCTGCAGCATCGTATTAGTTAGTACTGCCATCTTACTTCACATCCAAAGTTGCCACCGCATGAATACTACCAGATGCTGCTATGATGTAATCTACCCTATCAACAGCTGCTGCTGTAGTTGTCAAGGTTGGTGCAGTACCACCTTTCCATTTCCAGTTAGCTGCCCATGATGCAGTTCTAGACCCAGTGCCGTCCTGTGTAAGGAAGATCGACCCTGACTGTCCAGCGACTTGGTTAGAAGGGTTAGCAAATGTAGCATTATGAGCTAGAGTAACAGAATGATTGTTTGTCGTAGCCATATCAATTGTAATGGTTGATGCTGAAGTTAATCCAGTAACTTGTCCACGTTGAGCTCCAGTCCATGTGTTATCACCTGCTAAGGTCGCATCTCCAGTAGAAGACCAAGAAAGAGTTCCACTTCCATTAGACACAAGAGCTTGTGATCCTGAACTATCAGCAGCAGGAAGTGTCCAAGTTACATTAGATCCTATAGCAGCTGGAGCTTGGAATGCTACATAATTGTCACCATTAGCTGTTGCTTCTTCGAATCTAAGATCTTTCTGATTATCTATATTTACATCGCCCGTGAACGTGCCTCCTGCGAGAGGCATTTTAGTAGCATCTGTTGTATTATCTGTAGCCCATCCAAGGTTACCACTACCATCTGTCTTTAGGAGTTGTCCTGAAGTACCATCAGCTGTAGGTAGTACCCAGATCTGATCACCACCTAAAGTAGCTGGTGCTTCAAATCCTACATAGTTATTACCATTTCCACTAGCTTCTTCGAACCTCAGTTCTTTCGCATTATCTACAATAATATCACCAGTAAAAGTTGTACCAGCTATTAAAGCAAATGAACTAGTATCAATAGTATGCTCTTCTAAGTTACTACCTTCTTTAACATATATTTTATTTTGATCAGTTGCATAACAAATCTCACCTTCAAGAATGTCAGCTTTGTTACCGTTTAAATTTGAGTATGTACCCCGTGCTACACGCACAGGTGTTCTAGTTGCTGGTGTTGGCATTAGTCGAAAGATCCTCCATCATAAGTGTTTGATAACGCTGCTGTACTTGTACCATTGTCAAAGTTACCAGCATCTATTACCTGGTGTGCTGTTCTATCGAATGCAGTATTCATCTGCATACAATTACCCATTAAAGAATGAGATGAGCATTGGTAATGTAAAATTGTAGGGTTAGTATCAGATGTAACTATCTGAGTATATGCACCTGCATTACCAGGTGTGCCATTTGTAGTTACTCCTGTTGAATAACCTGTTGTTTTATCAGACTCTTGATAGAAGACAAGAGGATGACCAGAGTTAGAACTATCTGCCTGATCAAATTTATAAGTCATTCCTGGGTTAAGTTCCAAGAACGGTGCTTGTTGAGCATCTAAAGTGAAACCACTAGAATGTCCACTTCCGTTATATCTATGTTGAGCTGTTTTTGTAGCTACTTTAACCACATAGGTTACTGTAGATCCAAAGGTTCTAGTATCTGAAATATATCTCTCTTCTGGATCATTAGCAAAGTAACTAGCCCAAGCATAAGTTTTACTGGAGTGAGTATAAGACACACGTACTGTCAAACCTGCACTTCCTTGGAATGTACCAGGTATACCACTTAATGTATAGTTAACTGAGTTAGTAGTCCAAGTAGCATTTACTAAATCACTTGAATCTGCTATCTCATAATACCCATCTTCAGTAGGTTCTGTAGCTATTAAGGCTGCTTTATTAGATTTTGGTGTATATAACACAGCCGCAGCCACAGCAGCACTAGCAGCATTAGCTGTGTTCACCGCGTTAGTAGCATTAGTTGAAGCCGTGTTAGCTGTACTAACAGCATTTGTGGCATTGGTACTTGCTGTGTTGGCTGTTGATACAGCGTTCGTAGCGTTCGTCGAAGCTGTGTTTGCCGTCGCAACAGCATTATCTGACTTTGTGTCAGCTCCGTTTGCTGTGGTGACTGCGCTGGTTGCGTTACTAGACGCCGTATTCGCTGTATTAACTGCATTAGTTGCGTTGGTGGAGGCTGTGTTAGCTGTGCTGACTGCATTTGTTGCATTTGTACTAGCTGTGTTAGCAGTACTAGATGCAGTGTTTGCAGTCGTTACAGCATTAGAAGCGTTAGTAGATGCAGTATTAGCAGTCGTTACAGCAGTTGTAGCTTTTGTAATAGCAGAAACATAAGCCCCACTTTCAAGAACCCTAGAGTTAGTGAGAGCAGTAGTAGCGTCGTTTTCTGCTTCTTGAGTAACGTATAGATTTTGGTTAAAGTTATCATTAAGATCACTAGATCGAATAGCTGAACCTGGGTAGAAGGTTGCAGCAAGTTCGGTACTAGCAGTATCTCTATAAATCTTTACCGCTTTACCATTAGCAGGAGCTGTACCAAAGCGAATTGTTGTTGCATTATGTAATGTGTAATGAGTTGTAAGTGATTGAACCACTTCATCGACACTAACTTTAATGTCGGTACTGTTTTGATATGGAAATGTAAAAGCAAAATCGACGGTGGAACCGTTTGCCGTATATGAATTTGAAGTTGTAGCCATAATGCTTATTTAGCCATGTTTTGTAATCTTAGGATTTCTTTTTGAGCCTCTTTGTAGCCTTCTAAACGTCCACCACCTAGTTCATAGTTTCTCATTTTCAGAGCTCTACCCTGAGCAGTATACCTAGCATTATAGGCTTGCAAGGCGTACCATGCATTTTCAAATGCTTTATCATGTATACGATCTAATTCTCTATGAACTAAAAACTCTTTAACTGGCATCTCAGATTGTTTCTTTAAACCTCTATGTCTAGCATATTCCTTCATCTTCTTCTGGAAATAACCATCATTCTGAGTCATCAGCTGAGTAACCTGAGCTTTAAGACCAGCATTCTTTGCAATCCAGTTATTAATAAAGTGCCTTTCTTGAGGTGTCAAAGGTTGCCCTGTTAATTTATTCTTTCTTATCTTCTGTAATCCATCCCATCCTGTGCTTAACATCCACTGTCTCCAGGGTTCCATATCACCATTCTGTTTAAAGAAAGGTAGTACAGCATTAGCAGCTTGTGTTATAGATTCATAACCTCTAATAGGTTTACCAGTATATACATCTAATAGATTCGGTAGGTATGAGTCTTCAGTTGAAGGGAATAAGAACTTATTACCATTAGCAAGATACCCCCAAAAATCGTTATTAACATCTCTTAGTTGAGGACTGACAATGTTATTGAGAACACTTCTTATACCTTTAAATGGTAGTACTTGATCAGTTTGATTAGCCCAGAAACGGTTCCAACCACCAGGATCTCCAGTCAATAAACCTGCTAAAGGCTCAAAGCCGCTAACAAATGTATTATTAGTTACGTTCATGCTTATTGAGAACGCTGCTTTTCTAAAGATATCCTCAGTAAATGCTTGATCTGTACGATTAGCAGCATACACAGCATCAGCTGTAAGACCCATTAAGGAAGCAAATGGTTCGAAACCTTTATAGCTCCTCCATTCCCCTGTGATAGGGTTCTTAATAGAAAGAGGTTGCCAACCCATACGCAACATACGAGCACGTTCAGCACCATCTTGAGGACCATTACCAGTCATATTACCTTCTAAAGCCCATAAGCCACAGCCCATAACTACTGCACTACCCATGATCTGTCTTCCAACATACTCAGATTTAAGAGTCCTGAAAGCCATATCTAGGTCTTGACCTTCTTTAATACCGTGTTCAGCTAATGCAGCCAGCTTCTCTGACCTAGTTTTAGCCTTCATTACACGTTTAAATCTAGGCATAGCCATACCTAATGAACTAGTTGGAGTAAATGATAAAGCTAGCTCAGCAGCATTTACACCAGTTCTAGGGAATAGGAATACACCTCTAGCAGCTGGAACAGCTTCTAAGAAATTATCAAGTCTTTTAACTACTTCATTATCTAAGTTAAGAGCTATTTCTTGTGAAGCAAACTTAGTAGCCTCATCTGTTAGTTTACCTGACTCATCAAACGCTTCTCTATATAACCTTTCTTGTATTGGCTTAGCAAATTCCTCCATATTAACAGCGCCTCTATGCAGATCCATTACTTCATCATAAGCTTTAGCTCTAGCCATACCAGATGCCATGAATGAATTAGTGAAACCGTCAATAGCATATAGAGCATTAGTACCGTATTTAACGAATTGCTGCTTATTCCACCAGCCTAAAGCCTTAGTCATATTCCAGAGAGCAACCTTAGCCTGCCAGCCTGGCTCCTTAGCTTGCTTCCAACCTTCTGCCATGCCATCCATGTACTCAAGTTCATCTAATTTAGAACGTATTAAGTCAGAACGACCACGCATCATGGCTTCTTCAGGATGTAATTTAGCTAGATTCCATTCTTCTCTAGCTACCTTCATTCCACGTTTGAAGTTTTCAGATATACCAGCAAAGGTATACATAGCTCGCTTAACCACAGCTTGATCGCCAGAAGCCCATGCTCCTGCAAATACAGCAGCTGGTTTCAAAGCGGTCATCATAGAGTTACCTACAGCAGCTCTAACTGGTGCCATACCAAATAGCATACCGTTTACCCTTGCAGCATGTATCTGTTGCACAAGCGCACTAGGCATAGTAGGTTCTAGATCAATAAACCCTTTCTTAAATAGACTAACATTACTTTCAGCTAATCTATGTAGTTTATGTAGATCATCTACCTTACCATTGGTAGCATCATATGCTTCAACAAAAGGTTTATAATAACCAGGATTCTTCTTAGCAATATACTTAAGTTCTTTATTTAACTTATTACCACTCTGTTTAATATGGTTTACATATTCATCGAACTGATCACCTTGAATATTCATCCAGTTTAACAGAGCCTGCATGTTACCATCAGCTTTAAGATTCTTATACTCTTTAGCTTTACGGACAATGAACTTATTAATACTTACTTCTTGACCAAGTAGATTAAGTTTATCAAAGATGATATCCATCTGCCTAACAGTATCGACTTCATCACCTAACATTTTAACAGCCGTTGCAGCATCTGCTACATTATCTGCTGCTTGTTGTGTCAGCATAGCTGAAGCTCTCATCTGATTAGGGTCAAACAGCTTATCATATGCATTTTTAAATGCACGAGAGGCTATAATCCACTGTGCTTCATCTAGAAATGCATTAGAATTAAAGACTGTTGACTTCATATCATCAACAATGAACTCAAATTCTTTTAACGGGAGATCCTGACCAAATATAGCATTGGTTAGATTATCCACTGACCTATTCATCTGTTCTGCAGTAATGGTTCTACCATTTACTACAGCATCTACATTAGGTGAGATTCTATCAAACAGTTGATCTAATTTAGCAGACCGTTCATTACCACTAATAGAATGTATAAATTCTCTATTAAAGTTCTCATCTACTACAGGAGTTGCTCTACCATTAATAGTATCTAAATCATTCTGTATTTGAGCATGATTAACCTTAGCCATTAATGGATCAGGATCTGTATTAATAACAGCTCTACCTGCTTCATCAGGACCAAGATCATTTCTAAAAGCATTATATTCTAATCCATCAGGATCAGCATCTATAGCTCTTATCATCTCTTCATTCTGTGCAACTTCTCTCTGACTTCTACCTCTTTCTACAGCTTCAGTTACAGGGTTATCATATTGAGTAGAGGTAGCAGCTCTACGTGCTATCACTTCTTCTGCTGCACCATCTCTTGGTATAAATTTTGTTTTCCTTGCTAGACCAAAAGCAGCACCTAGAAGTTCAACGCTACCACCGAGACCAGCAGCTTCAAATACATTCTTTTTCCATCTTACATCAGGACTATCACTGGCTCTAGTAGCCCATGGTATACTCCATCCTAGCCAATCATTTAAAGCACCTGCCATATTATCATCTGTCTTTGAGTGAGATGATATCATAGCTACACCAGTATCAACACCAGTATATGTTGCTACTTCTCCTAATGTCCTTAAATAACCAGGCATTGTCATATGAGCAGTAGCACTCTTACCCATAGTAGTTAAAGCTTTACCACCATATAATGTAGGTATAATAATAGAAGAAGCATCTCTAGCTAATTTATGAGCAGGAGCCTTACTTCTTGGTGAATTCTCATCCCACCATTGATCAATCGGTTTAAGCCAGGGTACCAAACCAACAGCATCAGAGATGAAATCAGCTACACCTAAAGCAGGTACGGATCCTGCCATTAGTACATCTTCTAAAGGTCTAGACCATTGTGGCCTATTATCCCAATCCTCTTGACTTACACCTTTTGGTTTTTGTATCTGACTACCAGGAGCACCCCATGAATGATCGCCAGGACCGCCTTTAACAGCTTGATCTGTTGTTATAGGTTGGTTATCATATTTACCTTGTATAGGATTCTCCCCAGCATCCACTGGATCAGGTTTATGAAGCTCTTCTCCTGATCTAAGTTTATTATCTAGTTCGATAGATTTCTCTAAACTAGACCATTCTGGATCAAGATGTACTTCATTCGTTCCATCATGCGGCATAGTAACCCCTCCTCTTTAATTCCTTATAAGCAGCTACGCTTAGAGTACGAGGTGAATTAAACTTCAGATCACTTAATTTATCTGTAGTCACTGACTCATGAAGATCTTTTAAAAGGAATGCATCTTCCTCGCTTTCCATAGTATTTATCATAGTAGGACCATTTACTTTAAAGTAAGCATCAAAAAGTTTGTTTTGTGTGTCAGCATCAAATACTGTATTAAGAGGTATTTTAGCTAATTCAGCAGCTTGTAACAGTTCTTCTAAATTAAACTGATATCTACCTGCTGTTTGTAATAATCCTCTTTCTTGTAATGTTGTTATCTCTGCTATAGAAGCATTTGTAAGATGTATGTTTTTTAAATCTGATCTTTCTGTACTAGACTTACCTTCAGTAGCATTGAAGTCGCCTCTCTCATGTGTGCCTAATGTACCTCTAATGATATTCCTAGATTTCTCAAAAGCAGGTCTGGTATAAACAGGATTAGTACCACTAGCACATGCAGCTTGATTAACCTTACAGTAGTCATACTTATTCAACAGTCTAAGTACGTCTGTATTAACTCTTTTATAAGTATCTTCTACTTTCTTGACATACCAATCAGGGTACTGTCGTATAAGAGGTTTACTTTCTGCTTTAAGTTTCTTATTAAGATGTTCAATCTGAGCCATTTCTGTTTCAAGTGCTTTAACTGTACCTGCACTTGCACTTTCTATAAATACAGAACGTGGTAAAAGCTCCTGTTGTATACCTTTATTTAAATTCTCAGATTTAATTCTTAAAGCGTTGGGACTCATTAAAGATTCATTGTATATAGCACTTCTATCTTTCTGTACTTTAGCAGCAAGAGCTTCATAGTCCATCTCAAGCTCTTGTGCGCCTACACGAATCTTACCTATAGGAAAACCCCATTGACCAGTTACTTCATCAAAGGTAGGTTTAAAGTCATCTGTTTTAAATATCTGTTCTTTAGCATAAGACAAAGCATGTTCTAAAGCAGCTTCTGGAGTTGCACCAGGTCTAGTCATAAATGCTTTATACTGTGCTCTAGTCTTAGTTAAAGCAGCTTCTTTAGCTGCACTCCTAGTACCATCCTGTTTACCAGTCATTGGTGTAGGAATTCTACTCTCTAGCCAAGCTTCTATTTGATCATCAATACGATCAGCATGTCCATACCTATCAGGTAAGAATTGGCTATTTTCGTTCATCATATTGATGGCTTTTTGAGTAGCAGCTGGTGAACCACCTAATGCTCTAATCTCAGATGAAGTCATATGACGGTTTTCTCTCATTGCATCAGAGACTGTTGCCATAACTTCTGCATCAGCTTGGTTATTAGCCATTCTAGTAAGCTGATTACCTAAGAATGTCCTAGAATCATCCCATTGATTCTTAGTAGCAATCTTAAGCATATTAGTTATATCTGTTGCACTTAGTTTTTCATAATCCATATCTTGGATATCAGCTAAGTACTTCCTATCATCCGCTTTCTTCTGCTGTATAGCTATGTTAGCTACATTATACTCTCTACTAGTACCATTAACCATAGCATCTTCAATAGCTAGCCACTCTCTTCTGAAGACTCTATCAATACTTACCTTACCACTGCTATGTTGAAATACATGATCTCCAGCACCTTCAAATCTTGAAGCATCAAAATAACCAGATTTTATACCAGACTGCAAGGCTCCAAATACACGCTTCTTAGCTCTTCTATAATCTGCTGGTGTAGGGTTAGGCCCAGCATAATAGTCAATAGCCTTAACAATACCTGCGCCTACATTAACTGAACCATCAGGTAGATTACTTATATGATCATTGATGATTAAAAGCTCATCATTATGTCTTTCCGCTTGGGCGTCTGTACGTGCAGCCGTTGTTTTCTGTGAACGGACCTGTGCTCTAGCATTCTCTAGTAACTGGTAAGAACCAGATAATGCCATAATTTTAGATGATGGTGCATTTCCACCTAATTCATCTCTAGCCTTTTTATCTAGTAACTGCAGTACTGTATCAACTTGAGAACCTTGAGCACTATCTAAATCTACATCACCATAACCAGGTATAGGTACCTTAGTATTCCAGTTATCTTGATAATACTGAGGTCTATTATTAGCATATCTTCTAGCATCTGCTTTGGCTATTGCTATTTTCTTATAACCACTTAGACTTCTTATCTCATGCAGTAGTTCTTCATTATAACCTTGAAGACCTAATCTCTCTAACTCTTTCTCACGAGCTGATGAATCATTCCATATTTCAGCTTCCATACTCTGTATGGCGTTAACATTCTTCATGCCTACGCCATGCTCTTCCCACATCATATGGGCATAGTCTTTACCAGCTTTCTCTTGATGAGCTTTATGAGCCTTCCAAAGCTGTGTACCACTCTTAGTTAGAGAGAGTATAGATTGCCACTGTTTCTCCTGACGTGCTTGCTTAGCTTTAGCAGCTGCAATACGATCATTCCAGTTCCTTTCTTTTTGATTAAAGATAACTTGGTTTAGATCTTGACCTAATTCAAAGTTATCTCTATTCTGTTTAGCTTCTAAATTTGCATTTTCAGTTAGCTGGTTACTTAACCTAGTAGCTTGTTTATTTTGCCACTCGATCGCATCCTTCATATGACCCATGGCTTGTAAGCCTTGGTCTCTTATTCTTTTGGAGGGATCTGGGACATCTACTAGGTATGAACCAAAGCCTTTCTGTTGGGCGTACCCTTTGTATAGAAGTGCCATTTAATTTGTTTAGGTTGATACGACTTCCATGTCAACATCCAGCTTACTGTAGTCAACATAATAGAACCCGTCTTTTTCTTTTTGTCCAACGGCATCTTTACGACCCATTGCGATTAGATCTTGTGCAGATGTTCCCATATACTTAGGACCATGCTCACCATCAAGTCTATATTTAAAGGTATATGTAGGTACACCTGATGGAGAAGTTCCTACACGTGTTATATCATACTTTAATCTATCATCAGATGAAGCTATACTAGCACCAATCTGTGCCATAGAAGCCAACGCTCCAAGGAAGCCACCGCCTCCTCCACCGCCTCCGCCTACGTCTTCAGCAGGCTTAAGCTTATGCCACTGTTCCTTACTAATCATTCCAGGTGGTGGTGTGATATTAGGCTTAGGTAGATCAATTGGTGGTAGTAATTGTGGTGGTTCAACTGGTGATGGTGCAAGTTTAGATTCAGCAGCCATATCAGCAGATAGTTTCTGTAACCGTAGTTGATTATCATCTGCTGTGTACTGTTCTCCAGCACTATTAAAGGATTGTTTAAGCTGTCTTCCAGCAAAAGCTGAACCTTCCTCTGCTTTCTCTATAGCAAAGTGATAGCCAGTTTCTTCTCTAAGAAGTTGATCAGCTAAAGCAGCTTGTGCCTGTCCTTGTGCAGCAAGTACTGTTTGAAAATTCTTCCTTGCTGAACGTCCAGTAACACCTGATGCTACGACTGACCCTGCTTTCTGTAAACCCTCCAGCATATTACCTTGAGCTTTCTGTCCTAAAGCTGCTCTCTGTCCTTGTAATTTCTGAGTTAGATCACGTTTATTAAAGCCTAGATTCATCAAACGATCTTCGTTTTTAAACCCAATCTCTTGTAAACGTTCATTATATTTCCTAGTATTATCATTAGTGGATAGTTCTAATGCTAGTGCATTATAGTCTAACTGTTCCTCGTAAGATTTAACACTAGCATTATATGCTTCTACTTGATTATTGAAATCAAATATCCGCATTTTTTCTTTCTCTACCCATTCTTGAGTAGCTGTTGCATTCTTATGTTGACGTATAGATTCCGCATTATTAACAGAATCCCAGAAGGTATCATGTTGATAGGCAACACGATTTGACATCTGTTGATAGTCAAACTTCCATCGTTCCCTTTGTAAGTCCTTTTGTTCTTGGGTTAAGCCACCGCTTCCACCCCCGCCTTTTCCCATATCAGTCTCCTGTATTGTAATTAATAGGTTTTACTACAACAGAATATTCATTATACCACTTAAGTTTCTTAGCTAAACCTTTACGGCACCAAGCTTCTAAAGCAACACAGTCTATACTCTTAGCATAGTATTCTAGTTGAGTTACACATGGTTCATACCACACATCAAAGTCGTGACCGCTTGCTGTAGCCCATGTATGTATTCGTAATATTCTATGTCGAGGGTATGGTATGACTTCAGTGATTAAAGCTGTAGCTAATCTAGCTGTACGCTCTGCGTCAAACCCTACCCATAATTTAAACTTCTCATTAAGAAGACATCTAAGTACATCCGATGTTTGCATAGCTCCTTCGGAGTGGACTAAAGCTTTCTGCACTAGATCTCTAGCAATTGGCCAGATATCTTCAATAGTATCTTCTGTAACTAGATGGACTGAGTTCATGTTCGTCTGTAATAGCGGGGTGAATAGTTACCTTCCCAAGCCATAGCAGTTAAAGCTACTGGGAAAGGTGAGTCACTAAAGACTCTAAGTGTATAATTATCTGTACGCTGGTGTATAGGTACTACAAAGGTATTCTGTGTTTCAATAGGTACATCATCACCTAAGTAATAGTTAGCATCCTGTGTAGGTTGCAGTGTATACCAATTATCTACATAGATCTCAACAGAGTCAGCAGCTGTAGTAACGTTACCTGATGTAGTTGCAGCAGCTGGTGCGTTAGTAAATGTAACTGTAACATTATCTGGCTGACTGGCATGATCGGCAATTGTATAGTCTGTACCAAGTATCTGCTTAGCACCATTCTTTTTAACAATAACATCGGCTTTGTCTTTTACATCAAAGTCGGGTGAAAATATCTTATTACTTCCATCACCTGTAAACGTCTGTGTAGCAGCTTGCACACCCTTACGTTTCAGTTTGAATCCTACAACACTAGATTGTCCGATAGAAAACTTACATCTAGAAACTGTCAAATTAGCTGTAAAGTCAGCTCCTTGCTGACCTTGGAAATAAACTTTAGGTAAAGTTATATCATAATTATATTTATAACCTACATATACGTTCGCTGCTTGTCCCGATAAATCTTTCCTTGGGACTTTGAAATAGGTACCGTCGCCGTCTGACGCACGGGTTGGTGTAATAGTAAAACCAGATTCAGTAGTACCAGAGAAGTTAGAAGTAGCATTACCAGCAATAATAATAACAGGGGTTAACGAGGTTACATCTTCAAATGGGATATAACATTTTGAGAAATCATTGGTTGAATCATAGACAACTTTCTTCTCAGAACCTCCAGACAACCCATTAGTAGCAGCTGTATAGAAATCCATATGAGGGTTCACTTGTTGTCCTTCTGCAGTGACTATAATAGTCTCCTCTGGAGTCTGAGTCATAGTTGCACTACATAGATTATATCTAGCTCCAGATCCTGTACCTGTTTTTATAATAGTATACATGGTATCAGAGTCTGTATTCATATAATGAACATCACCAGGTAGTTGCCACTTAAACCATGTCTGCATTAAATCCTTCTGTCCATCATTATAGGTACGATAGAACCATATATTATTTAAGGTCTTACCGTACATAGCAATGAAACTATTCTGAGCACTAGCTACTAAACTATCTATACCTACAGGAATATACTCAGCAACAACACGTCCTATATCTACAACAACAGGGGATGAACCACCGCCTTGTGGTATCATTGCAAATACCCTTACAAAACCAGCTGAATCGTGTGTCTTACTAACAAAGTTTATTTGTGTACCAACGTCAACAGGATCTATTTCCTTATCCATTCTGTAATTAGATAAGGTACGTATCAAAGCAGTTGTGGGTTTCAGGTTACCATCTGCAGAGTACATAATAAACTGTTGCTCTGAGCTGTATAACAATAGACCACCTGCTGAGGGGATTATAGCATGTAAATTACCATGCTTAGTACTAGAGCAGTTGATATCAATAGGATCAGCATCCGTAGATGTCTGAGCCGTTGTCATGTAGAAGTCATAGAAAGCAGCAGCCTTACTCATAGACACATTATCTGTGGTTAGGAAGCCTAATCTATTATTGTAGAAAAAAGCTTGTGCTATGGTTTCGCCTACAAAAGAAGGATGTTCGTTAGTTACATCATCTCCTACTGTCCTATCTATCCAAGCTATAGCTTCAAATGTAAATACATTCTTAGCTGTATTGAATAGTTTATGAGGCATTGTAGTAGCTGTTAGACCAGTCTCCTCACCAGGTTTTAAGCACTCTATCCAGGTACCTGAACCTGATGCACCATCATTCGCTTCGAACTTAGTATAATAGGTATCGACTGAAGAGTTAGTATTTTTAATTGTAACTACTCTACCATGCTTAGTCTCACCAGTTAACTCTTGAGCAGCATTTACTTCATTCTGATAAGCCGTTAAAGATTCTCCACCTTTACCACCTTCTGCTTTAAGTGTAAATGTACCACTACTACGTGTGATCTCTAGACTAGCACCTATCACCTCAGTAGTAAGGTTAGCTATACTAGCATTATCTATTAGTGTTTTAAGAGCCGTGAGTATTTCAGGAGCATTTAAGAAACTAGTAGTATCAGCATCATTAGTTGCTGTATCACCTGATCTAGTATTAACTGTATAAGTTGCTGCTGAACCACCTGAAGGGTTTATAGTTATCTTATAAGGTGCGCTATACTCTACTAAGTGTATCCTTACAGTACCTACTTGACCGTCTGTATGAGCAGCACCTGCTACTGTAGTTACTACTTTCTTTTTATTAGTTATATGGGTAGTATCCCTAACAGTCAGTACATCATAATCAGCAGCTGCAGTAGCACTTAGGTATTCACGTGCTGCACCTGTATAATTAACAGTACATTTAACAAGATCTTCTGTGTTCCATACATGTACTTGACCATAAGGGCTAGAACTAGCTCCAACTATACAGCCTATGTATTTCTCATCAGAGTCACGATTATAATAAAACCATTTGGCTGTATCTAAATCGTTATTATCAAAAGCTGAACTACCATCTGTCAGCTCTTTAAGGTATTTTAAACCAGGTCTTTTCTGTAGACCAAAGGTAGGATCAGGGTAAGCATTAAGAGCTTCTGTCACCTGACCTGGTAGTTTTTTATCATCAGGCTGGTTAGATACCCCGCCTAAATAATTATCAATAGTTTGTGTTACAGCTGCCATTAGCGATACAGGGCTTGGTAAGGTTTGTAAGAGTCATAAACTTTCTCCCCACGCTTATGGCCAAAGAAGGTGTAATCACCTTGTCTGGTTTCATACTCCATAGCATGTGATCTAGCTTGTATCTCTTTTTGTTGTAGCATTTGATACTGTTGTGGGTCTCCTACAATTCTACTGGATACTATAGCTGCAGCTCTCGCTACAATATAATCTTGAATAGGTCTAGGCAGATCAACCCAATCAAAGAACCATACTATATCACAACGTACCGTGTCCCATCCAGTAAGAGTAGTCCAATCATAAGTATGATTAATCTTTTCATATAACTTACCACTTCTTCTTACTGATTCATATTGATTATCTTTCTCATCATGTAAATCTATTTGTAATATATTATTAGCTATCACTATTTCACCATTAGTATCAGGTGTCATAGGATAATACTCTTCAGTATTAAATGTCCAGCCTTCACTCTGTACTTCTCGTGACACATTGAGTAATGTATCGTAAGCAATCGCAACGTCCGGGTTGGTTTGATCGAGGGTGGTTACAGGAGCCTGACCTACAGACGCCAGTATTTCATTTACTGCGGGTAATTCTTGAGCAGCGTTTGTAGTCGGGAAAGCCATAATTAATTTATGTAAATAAAAAAAAGGGGACCGAAGTCCCCCGTGTTATGCGGCGCGGTTTGCGTCGCCTGAAGCCTCATTAATTGCAGGGCTATCACATTCCTGACCGGCGTATGATGTCCTGAAACATAGAGTCTCTGAATATACTTCAGATGCAGCTGCACCTGATTTTGTTTTTGCTACTGAATGTCTGATAGCAGAACCTTTTAGGTTAGCTGTAGCATGGGTTGCATACTTATTAGAGCCTGCAAGTGTCCCAGTTACAGTTGCCAAAGGTAACATTACTTTATCAGAATCAGCAGTAATTCCAGCTGCAAGGGGACCAGATGTACCATTACCTTCATTAGGTGTGGCATTGGTATTACCTTGAGCTAGTACGCTAAGATTTGTCATTTAGTTACCTCAATTTTCGTATTCTAAACCTGTAACATATCCTACAACTGCAGTGCTAGTGCCTGAATCACCGGTAGCGATGGTAATCTTATCACCAATGCGATAGCCATCGCCATCAGCAGTGGCTGCAGCATCTACTGCAATAGCTGTACATACGTTACTTGCGATGGTAAGGTCTACTTTGAGACCTGAACCACCGCCATCTGTTGTGGTTGCTTTATTGTCAACAGTACCATTGGTACCAGAGCCGGTTCCATTGTCACCGGTTGCAGTACCAACAGCTATTGTTGCAACAGCACCATCTGCTCGACCCCATTCTACAGGGGGCTGGTTAAAAAAAGTCTCAGATCCGAGACCTCTAATACCAGTAATCGGATGTGCTCTTGGCATAATAAATTACCTCAAGCAGCTTGGATTTCAATAGCAGCAGCAGGGTTAAGAGTACCAGCACCCATTGCTAGACGTCCAACGATCAAGTCGCCTTGATACATTGTCTTAATGTCAGCTCCGGTTGTTTGTACTTGAGGACCAATTGCTTCTACTACACCTGCAGCATCCTTCTGATAGATAAGACCTGCGTGGTTAGAGAAGTCATCAGCATAGTCATTGTTCTCACCGTTCACAGCTGCAATGTTACCAGCTAGGAATGGGAGGTTGTTGCTAAGCTTAAGATCAATACCAGCAATCTGATATAGACCCTGACCAGAGTTTAGGTTACCCTGTGAGTTACCGTAGTCACGGTTAAGGATGTTGGAATCTACCTGAGAGACCAATGCGTAGTACTGGCGAGGTGCGAGTACTGCAGTACGTCCTTGCTTAGGAAGGTTCTTCTCATCGAGAACAGCAGCAGCTTCGAAGAATGCATCTACAAGCTTCTGTGCATCATACTGATTACCTGAACCGATCTTGATGACGGATCCACCTGGTTCTGGACCTGGTGATGCAGTAATAGGATGAGCTGAGCGTGCAGAAAGAGCAATTGTTCTGAAGATCTTCTTGTCATATGCCTCAGCTAGAGCGTGTCCAATCTTCTTGGAGATCTCTGAACGTAGGGAATAGTGAGCAAGTGTCTCATCTAGGTCATACACGAATGCAGAACTGATGAGTAGATCGTCGCAGACAATTGTCTTCTCTGCTACTGGAGGATCACCTGAACCCAAGATTGGTTCTCCGGGTACATGGTAATCGGCGGTCATACGACCTGTGAATATGAACTGTAAACTCTTACCGTTCTTTAGTTGACGGTTCTGTACAGTTCCTTTTGCTACCGTAGCTGACTCATAGGCTTTGAATAGTTCGCCTGAGAATAGCTTTAGGTAGGTTGCGTATTTGGTATCATAAGCAGTAGTCAGCGCCAACGGGGTTGAGCTGGTATTGTTAATAGTACCAATACTGGAAACTAAAGTTGAAGCCATTTATCTAAGAGATGTGTATGATTAACAAGTCTCTCAATCGATTGAAATTAAAAATATTTGTGGTCTATCCCACCGTCTAGACGGCAAAGGGTATCCGCGTACGGGCCAATGCCAATGAAATACTGATCCGACTCTGAGGTGTCAGTACTCCTGTTCACATGTAGGACATTCCCTACAGTGTTGATGCTCATACATATGTAATCCCTCAACAAAGAGGAAGAACCCCAGGAGCATAAAAACTATACTCCATGGGGATTCAATATACTTCACTAGAAGTTATACTTTACGCCGACCTTGGTACCCCAACTGGTGTCATCGTCAGAATCCTCTTCTGCAGTTAGAAGAGAGATCTCACCATAAACTCCGAGGGAATCAGTAGCTTGGAAATTTCCACCTACTTTACCAGATAGACGCCAGTCTGAATCTTCGCCCTGTTCAGCTACTACAGCTGGGCCTCCTTGAATGTAGAAGGAAGAACCATTCTCAGCAGCTTTCTCATAACCTACGTGAACGTCGGTTACAGAACCTGTATATTCCGAACCCACACGAGCTCCGTTGGATTCGACATTGGCATAGACTCCGGCTGATGCAGGTGTCGCCAGTGCTGTGGTGGATGCCAGAGCGGCAAGTGCAATAAGTTTCATTGTTGTTAATTAAATAGTTTTGGTATAAGGGATACCGCGATACTTTAGTTGGACTTTCATAGTCTTCTCCTTAGTAACAACCCCCCGTTCCATGAGTTGTTTTCATGCGCTCTGAATAATCAGAGTGAACGGACGCGGTTCCAGTTGGCTTCTACTGCCTCGACAAGCGAGCCGCCAAATTATCACGCTAAATCTAGCGGGAAGTTGTGAGCATTACGCTCGTGCATAACTTCGAATCCTAGGTTAGCCCGGTTGAGCACATCAGCCCATGTTGGAACCACCTTTCCATTGGAATCAAGAATTGATTGATTGAAGTTAAAACCGTTGAGATTAAAAGCCATGGTACTGACTCCCATACTGGTAAGCCATATGCAAGTGACGGGCCAAGCAGCAAGAAAGAAATGAAGAGCACGGCTATTATTAAAGCTAGCATATTGAAAGATTAACCTCCCAAAATATCCATGAGCAGCTACGATGTTATAAGTTTCTTCCTCTTGACCAAACTTATACCCGTAGTTTTGTGATACATTTTCTGTTGTTTCTTTAATGATGGAACTGGTGACCAACGATCCGTGCATAGCACTGAACAGAGCGCCACCAAATACCCCCGCAACACCCAACATATGGAAAGGATGCATAAGGATATTATGTTCCGCTTGAAAGACAAACATAAAGTTAAACGTTCCTGATATGCCCAGCGGCATACCATCAGAGAAACTTCCCTGTCCGAACGGATAAATGAGGAAGACAGCAAAGGCTGCTGAGATGGGAGCTGAGTAAGCAACACAAATCCACGGCCTCATTCCTAGTCTATAACTAAGTTCCCATTGTCGTCCCATGTAAGCTGCGATGCCAATAAGGAAGTGGAAGACGATGAGCTGATAAGGTCCTCCATTGTAGAGCCACTCATCAAGCGTAGCAGCTTCCCAGATGGGGTAGAAGTGAAGCCCAATAGCGTTGCTACTAGGTACAACAGCTCCAGATATGATATTGTTTCCATAAAGTAATGCTCCTGATACTGGTTCACGGATGCCGTCTATGTCTACAGGCGGCGCGGCTATGAAAGCGATAATAAAACAAGTTGTTGCGGTTAAGAGTGCGGGTATCATAAGCACACCGAACCACCCCACGTAGAGGCGGTTATCAGTGCTAGTAACCCAGTCGCAAAAGCTTTGCCAGTTTTCTTGTGGCTTAGTTAGTGAGGCTGTAGTCATTTCTTTTTAGTTCCTTTTTTAGGTGGGCGACCTTTTTTGGTGCCGTATGTTCCAGGGCCGTAAGGCATAATAATTACCAAGAGCTAGTGGATAATGTACCTGGTGCACAGGTATCTTGATGTGGTGATAGTTCAGCGTTTGTTTGACCATCGCTAACACCATTAACGGTTATCCTTCCGGCACCGTTACCGCCGGGTACTGTTAGTACATCGTTGTCTGTGTAGTTCCTACCTTTGTTTACAATGGTAGCACCGTTAACTGCACCACCACTTACTGTAATAGTAGCAGTAGCACCAGTACCTGTACCACCTGTTGGTGTTACTGTACCTGCTGAGTAGCCTGAGCCTCCAGTGAAACCATCAAAGG